>Ga0180009_10000025_pt1 | contig 279822 bp, 221 predicted proteins | sample OS_PC_MetaG_FD_123537 | JGI IMG/M metagenome (GOLD analysis project Ga0180009, IMG submission 123537) | Groundwater microbial communities from the Aspo Hard Rock Laboratory (HRL) deep subsurface site, Sweden - OS_PC_MetaG | ecosystem: Environmental > Aquatic > Deep subsurface > Groundwater...
ATTGTTTAAAGTATCGTTTGGTGAGAAATGAAATACAGAAGGAGGAATTGAATAATCCTTCTCAAGAAATACATCCGCGAATGTAGTCTGATTGGAGGCTACGGTTACAAATACCGAGTCGGCAGAATATGTGCCTGCTTCAATTTGTAGTTTGTATTCCCCGGGCAAAAGTGAATCGATATAAAAGAAACCGTTATTATTGAAATCGCCGATATATGTTTTTCCGCCAGGCCTAATTGTTATCTTAAAATTATTTATCGGTTTTAATAATTTATCCCCGTCCTCAGTCTTCAGCTGAATCATTTCATTTTTATCTTTTACGAATCCAGCGATAAACCCTTTTTTAAAGGGTTTTGTTTCGTAAAAATTTATTATGCCTCTTAAATAACCCCATACCTCATTTTTAAGATAATCATTGTTTATTGAATTGTTAATTCTGTTAGGCATATTACTTACAGGGTCAACGGAAATAATTCCCGGCGTGTTTAGTCCGAAGAAAAAATCACATAAAAGTTCCTTGTCAAATTCGTCCAAAAGATATTTATTATCCACTCTATTTGAATTAGCTATACCGTCAAGAATAAGTTTTCCCGCATTCTCAATTTCAAAATTCTCAAATGAATTATGCATAACCATGGAATAACTATTGTCGTCAATTCCCGGCAAATCTTTGCTGAAAATAAAATGAATAAAATCGGCTTTACTCTGATTTGCAAATACGGCTAGCTGCGAAAGAGGAATGCTGTTGCTGCGGTTATCTAACAAAATTACTTCGGCGCCGAAACTAGACAATATTTTTTTATAGAATTCCGCTTTAATAAAATTGTCGATATTATTTTCTGCAGAACTGCTGTAGGGATATATTAATATTTTCGTATTCGATAAATCCTGCGCCAAACCGGCAGAATAAAAAAAGAACAGCAATATGAATACTAAATTTTTCATTTAATTTTTATTTAATCTCAAACTCGGAAATAATTATATCGCCCGATAGATTATTATAGACTATTTTCTTCCCGTCGGGCGACCAATCGGGATACATTTCTATATCGTCTTTTGTGTTTGTTAAATTAAATTTTGTTTTCCCGTTTAACGATGATATAAAAATATCAGACGAGATATAACTTATCCCGTCGTCTTTATCTACCATATATGTTATCCAATTCCCCTTGGGCGACCAACTGGGAGCGTTGGCATAACCAAGTTCAGAAATTATTCTCCCTTCAAGGTCGCATACAAACGTACCTTTCCCTAAAAGAGTAAATAGGATTTTATCCTTGTCCGGAGAAAGTGAAACCCAAACATAAGCTCCTTCTCCCATAGGTTTTAAATTTCTGGTTTTATCTTTTTCGGAAATGACAATACTTGAGCTTCCGCTTTTAACGCTGATATTTAATGATAATTTACTCGTATCGTTTGTTTCTAATCCATTAATTGTATTATAAACTTTCGGTATCTGAATTCTTCTTTTATTTATATACTCATCAATTTGAAAATGAATTGTAGAATCATCGGTGAAAAAAGGTTCGAAACCCGAACCGAAATTGTCATTAATTTTAATCAATTCTTTTTGTGAAAGATTATAAAGCCATAGTCCTTTGAAATTACTTTTGGACATAGTAATATAATTTCCATCGGGACTAAATCTCGGAAAGTAAAGACGCTCCTGTTCGCCGGGAATCAATTTTTCAGTATTGATAACAGTTAGTGATTGGGCGATATTTAATGAAGCAAATAAAAATAAACAAGTAAAAATCTTTCTATACATTACTTCCTGAAATAATTTTTAATTTCGCTAGTTTAATAATTCCCTCTGCAGTATTATAAATTATCCTTTCACCGTCAGCCGACCATGAAGGGAAAATCTCGTTTTCATTTGAGGATTTTGAAAAATTGTATCTCTTTAAACTTCCTTCGACTGAAAAAAACAAGTCATAATTAAAATTTTCATAATATGAATACACTAATAAATTACTGCTATTCGAACATCTTAAATATTTATAATCTCCTAGCCAAATTATTTCTTTTGACTCAATTTTATAAACCCCGGTTCCCTTTTCGGAATTATTAAAATATATGTTATCATTTTTTGAGGAAACTTCAACCCAAAGTATATTCCCCTCCGAATAAGGTATTACTAATTCGGATTTGCCGAGTTTTAGATATTTAATTGAATTCCCGTCGGCAAAAGCGATCAGGTTTTCAGTATCGTAATCATCAATAAATTTTTTGTCCTTGCCGTTTAATACTTTTATTCCGTTATCAAATAAGAAAGCGACATTGCCGTCATCCAGCGGTTTCGGTCCGCTTATATAATTCTGACTTGTATATAAAATATTAATAAGTTTTGAGTTAATATCCTGTTCAGCAATTGAATAATTTCTAATATCACCTTTTGCCGATGTAGATTGAAGTCTGAAATAAACCTTCTCGCCTGTTTTTGAAACATCAAAATTTATCCCGGCTCCAATTGAGGGATTAAGCTGGTTTATTATTTTAGTCTCAAAATCGTAGTACCATAATCCGCTATAATTTTCGGTCGTAAATACCGCCTTGCTTCCTGTGGCTGTAAACTTCGGATAAAAGAATTTCCCGTCGCCGGGTGTCGTTAAATCAATAATTTCCGAAGCGCTTATTTCTTCAATTTCACTAAATACCGTATACTGATTTTCTTCAACTTTATTGCAGGCCGTAACCAGGATTAAAAGCCAAAGTATCTTAAAATCAATTTTCACTTTTACTCACTTCGGAAATGAAGAAATTATAATTTTTATATACTTAACAATATCCAAAAAAAAGCGACATTTTCAAGTAAAATTTTGATGAATTCCAAATTATTTGACCATCATCATCTTTATCGCATGCATTTCCGTAAAACCGGACTTTTTTCCTATAATTATCCTGCAGTAATATACTCCCGATGCAACAGCGATATCAAACGAATCCCTTCCGTTCCATAAAACATATCTGCTGCCCGGTGATGAGATAGTTATGTTAAAATTTTTTATAAGCTGCCCCAAAGCGTTAAAAATCTGAAGTGTAATATTTGCCGGTTCATCAACAGAAAATTGAATTTTTGTTGAAGGATTGAACGGATTTGGATAATTCTGAAGCAGTTCGGTTTTAGCCGGGAGATTTTCGTTCTCATTAACCGACACCGTTGTTTCAAATTTTTGAGCTATAAGGTTCCATAATTCTTCTTTATTACCGTCATAACCGAGCGCCCAAATACCTACTCCCTTTAATTGCCTATTAATTGCTAAATCATATTTTAATGAAATACTGGAATCGTCGTCAACAAAATATTGGTTCCATAAATTATCCGACTGCCAATATGTATAAGGCACATCAAACGAAACGTACCACTGTTTCCCGTACTGTAAATATACATCTGAAGACTCTCTATATCTCGGCGAAATTACCTTATCAATTTTCGGCGCGCCTACATTAGGGCTGTTGGCTTTAAAATGAAGACCGTAATAAGGTATTCCGAGTATAAGTTTTTCAGGATAATTATTTACAACATCTTTATAATCTAATTCCAGCGAACGGGTTAAACTTTGCGAAGATGAAATTAATGGCGAAGTAGGGCCAGTTGAAGAACTCCAGCTGCCGTAATAATCGTATCCCATTAAGAATAAATAATCGCAGCTTTCGGCGAGACCTTTAAGATTCCATCTTCCGCCCCAGTTAACGGCAGGTGATGCAAACGCGACTTCCAGCAGGGAGTTTTCATTTTTTAAATAAGTATTTAATTCATTCATAAAAATATTCATCGGCTCCCCTCTATCCTTAAATTTAGGAGCTTCAAAATCTACAATAATTCCGTCGAGATTGTAATGACTTATAATTGAATTTACTTCCGCGAAAAAATTATTTTTTGAGGTTGTATTGCCGATAATACTATTAATTTGTATGCTGTCGAAATTTGTTACGGTCATTAATACTTTTATATTAAAATTACGCGAATTGGAAATGACGTTATTCCAGCTGTTTGCAAAAATGTTTGGCGGAATAGATACATCGCCGTTTTCATCAACGGCAAAATCAAACAGAGCTATGTGAGTTAATAAATTATAATTTATATACTTGTAATTAGCGTTTTCCCAGTAAGGCAGAAACCCGAATATAGAACGGGTAAGATTATTCGATTTATTTAAAACTTTCCTTTCTGATTTTGTATAAACGACTGAACTGTTATAATCCTTTCCTAATTCGGCTTTATGAATTTGATGAATTCCGTACTGGCCGAAAAGACACTCCGAAAGAATCATAATTATAAAAAATGTTATAAACTTCAGTTTAATTAAATTTCGCATACCGGAACCGAATATTTTTCACTACAAATATAAAAAAACGTGACAATAAAGAATTTATAACTTTTTGGTTTTGAATAAATATGTAATAAAACGGCGCAATTATGTTTAATAAATTTGAATTATAATCCGTAATTGAATATCTTATGATTAAAATTAATTACGAAAAACACCAAAAACAGAGGAACATATGATTTCTGATAAAATGAAAGTTGCATTAAATGAACAGCTGAACGCCGAATTATACTCTTCATATATATATCTTTCAATGTCGGCCTATTTCGACGATATAAATCTAAAAGGAATGGCGGCATGGATGAAAATGCAGTCAACCGAAGAATACGCGCACGCAATGAAATTTTTCGATTTTATTATTAGAGTCGGCGAAAGAGTAAATTTGAAACAAATCGATAATCCTCCTGCTTCATGGGATTCGCCTCAAGCTGCATTTGAGTCGGCTTTAAAACATGAAAAATCGATCACAAAAAGAATTAATGATTTAACCGATCTTGCCATCAGCGAAAAGGATCACGCCACAAATACATTCCTTCATTGGTTTGTTGACGAGCAAGTCGAAGAAGAATCAACTGTAGCGGATATTGTTGAAAACTTCAAATTAATTGCCGACAGTAAGGGCGGTTTATTTATGCTTGACAAAGAATTGGGCAAAAGAACTATTATGCCGCAGCAATAAATTTAATAATGATGAAAAAGCGGCTTTTTAGCCGCTTTTTTTTTGCAGATAAAATATATTTTTCTAAAAAATATATTTTATTTTGAATTATTTTTTTTATATTTGTTGTGTTGAAATTTTTAGTGTAAGGAGAAAACAATGGCACGTAGATGCGAAATGACAGGTGTGGGACCCATAAGCGGAAGCAGTATTTCTCACGCTCATAACAAAACAAAAAGAAGATTTTTACCGAATCTTCAGAAAAAAAGAATTTGGGTTCAGGAATTGAGCAGATTTGTTACCGTTAAATTGTCGACCACTGCTTTAAGAACTATCGCGAAAAACGGCACAGCCGCTTTAGCGAAAATGATCACCGAAGGGAAAGTTAAAGTAAGATAAATTTAATTTTGATTTACAAAAAGCCCCGTTTTTAAGACGGGGCTTTTTTATTTTAAACTTAATTGTGTAATTTGCCAACGAAATAATCCGGGGGCAAAATTTGAAATCTTTAATCTTCTCGCTGCTTTTTATATCCTTTTCCGGCTCTCTATACACCCAGAGCTTCAATAACAACAATCTTAAACATTACAGCAATATTGCCGATGAAATTATAACCTCTTCCTTAAACGATACTGTTGGATATAACCTTGCTCGGTACTTATGCAAAAATATCGGAAGCAGATTAAGCGGCTCCGAAAACTCGTTGAAAGCAATCAAATGGGCCGAAAAAACATTAATTGATATGAACCCCGACACTGTTTGGCTGCAGCCTGTAATGGTCCCCCGTTGGATTAGAGGAAATGTAGAAAAAGCCGTATTACTAAACAATAATTTAGAAAAAACATTAAATGTTGCGGCTCTCGGCAGAAGCATTGCAACACCCGAGGAAGGAATAAACGCCGGGGTAATTGAAGTCAACAGCTTTGAAGAATTAATTGAAAGAAAAAATGAAGCTAAAGGCAAAATTGTCTTTTTTAATTACCGTTTTAAGAATTCTTTTGTCGAGACTTTTAACGGTTACGGCGACGCGGTAAAATTCAGAGTAGACGGCCCGATAGAAGCTTCTAAAGCCGGAGCGGCAGCTGTGATAACTAGATCTATTACTACAAAATATGATAATGTTCCTCACGTCGGAACAATAAGAACCTTCCCGGATTCAGTAAAAGAAATTCCCGCAGCGGCAATTGGACTTATTGACGCGGAATTTTTAAGCAAATCATTAAAAGAAAATCCCGGTTTGACAATTAATTTGAAATTAAGCGCCCGGAATCTTAAGGAGGTTTTATCATACAATGTAATCGCTGAAATTAAAGGGACTGAAAAACCGGATGAAATAATTGTGGTCGGATCCCATTTCGACAGTTGGGATAAAGGCGAAGGCGCTCATGACGACGGCGCGCCGAGCGTTCAGGTTATGGAAGTCATCGATATTTTCAAAAGACTAAACATAAAACCGAAAAGAACAATACGATGCGTATTGTTTATTAATGAAGAAAACGGATTGAGAGGCGCGTTAAAATACGCCGAGTATATCGATTCGCTAAAAGAAAATAATATCGCGGCAATCGAATCGGACAGAGGCGCATTTACTCCAAGAGGTTTTACAGTTGAAGCGGATTCATCTGTAATTTCTAAAATGCAAAAATGGATACCTGTATTAGAAAAATCATTAATTGACTGGGTAAAACCCGGCCACGGCGGGGCTGATATCGGGCAGATAAAAAACGCCAAAGCATTAATTGGTTTTGTACCGGATGCTCAAAGATATTTTGATGTTCATCATTCCGATAATGATGTATTTGAAGAGATAAATGCGAGAGAAATGGAACTTGGTTCCGCGGCAATTGCTATTCTGGCTTATCTGATTTCCGAAGAAGGGCTTTAATACGCGATTTAAAATTTAAAGAGGCGGCATTATTGCCGCCTCTTTTTTAACTATATAATCTATCTTTTCTTTTTAGTATTTGTTTTACTTGGAGCAGATCTTGAACTTTTAGTTTCTTTTCTTGATTCAACTCTTGAATTTGACGGCGTCTGCTTTTCAACACTTCTAACCGGACGTTTAACCTCAGTATTTGCTATTGGTTTTCTTTCAGTTCTGGTTTCCGTTGAATATTTATCCCTGGTGGTCGAGTATTCCTTTTTTGTTCTAGTTTTTGGCTCTTCCCTTCTATCATAAATTTTTGTTGAAGGGGTTCTTACAGTATTTGCCTCTCTATTAACCTTGGGTTCATTATTACCTTGCTTATCTAATCCGCCCCTGTCTTTTGATCTGATAGCAATTTTATCTTTCTGCAGCGAATTTTTTCCATCTGAACTCTTTACATTATATTTTTCTATTTCTCTATATCTGCTAATCTCTTTATCATCGGGACGAAATGTTGTTATTTTCCCGCCTCTTGATTTGGTATTTTTTTCGTATGAATTATAATCCGAAACTCTGGAAATATCTGTTCTTTTAATGCTTCTGCCTGACCGGTTTTCAATATAATCTTTATCAATTCCCCGGTTTATTATTCTGCCACCGTCAGCATAATAATTTGTTCTGTATTTTGTCGTATTAAAAATTCTGTAATTATTGGAGTTATTTACGATATATATATTAACATTATTATGGCAGAAATTATCATAACTTACGAAACTCCAGTGACGGTGATGCTGATTCCAGTTAGTAGAGAAAGAAATACCGATCCCTGTTCTGAAATAAGCGTATGGCGGCAGCGGAGCCCAGCCTAAATAATTGTCGTTGTATCTCCATTCTACCCATGAAGGCGCCCATTCATAATCGGGTACCCAAACCCATCCGTAATAATCGTCATAATGCCATCTGCCGTAATGATATACTGCCCATCCGAAAGGTTCGTATGAATCCCAATACCAGCCTTCGTTTGTCCATGCCCATCTCCCAACAGAATATGGTTTCCAGTCGTAATGCACACTGTTTGGGCGCCACACGACAAGGTCATAATCTAAAGATATCCATTCTCCGTGCGGGGATAATGTTGAGTAAAAGTAGTTAAATGATATATTTCCGGCTTTTATGTTGATAAATGACGCCAAAAATATTGCCGCGAGTAATAATCCTGTCTTTTTCATGGCTTCCTCCATTGTTTCTGTTAATAGAAGTTCAAGGAATGTGCCGATTTAAAAGTGTTGAAAAACGAAGTAATATCAAGTTTTCGGATAATATTTGTATGTTTTTATATACAGTAGTGACATATAATAAAAACAAAATTATAAAATATTTGTGAGTTTTTTAACGCGTCAAAAAGTGATATATTTATTCATTATTAAATTTATTTTATGGAGGGAAAATGAGGCGTTATATTCAATCGTTATTTGTAATTATTATTTCGTTAACATTTTTTATTAAGTGCGGCGAAGACAAAAAAGATGAGGCTCATGATATGATGCAGGAAAAAATTGATCAGTTTGTTAAAACAGAATTAAAATATGACGAGTCGCTTCTTGATGAAAATCAAAAAATTGTTGTACGTAAATTATTTGAAGCCGGAAAAATAATGGACGAATTGTTCTTAGAACAAGTCTACTCAAAAAATAATGAGATTAAATCCGTGCTTCAAAATTCAACTGATCCCAATGACAAACTTACTCTTGAATATTTTAACATTATGTTCGGTCCTTTCGACAGGCTTGATCACGACAAACCATTTTACGGCACGGAATCAAAACCACTGGGCGCTAATTTTTATCCGGCCGATATGACAAAAGAGGAATTCGCAGAATGGATAAAAAACCATCCCGAAGATGAAGCAGCTTTTACGTCCGAATTCACAGTAATCAGAAGAGACGGAGATAAACTTGTTGCAGTACCTTATTCTGAATTCTACAAAGATAAATTAGAAAAAGCGTCGACTTTATTAAAAGAAGCTGCCGCGCACGCGGATAACCCTTCTTTAAAAAAATATCTGGAATCCAGAGCCGATGCTTTTGCATCTAACGACTATTACCAAAGCGATATGGACTGGATGGATCTAAAGGATCATGATATTGAAGTAATCGTTGGTCCTTACGAAGTTTATGAAGACGCAATGTTTAATTATAAAGCGTCGTTTGAAATGTTCTTAACAATATTGGACCCTGTTGAAAGCGTAAAACTCAAACAGTTCGCCAGTTATTTAAATGATATGGAAAAGAATCTTCCTATTCCGGACGAGCATAAAAATTTTAACCGCGGCAGCGAATCCCCTATTGCGGTTGTAAATCAGATCTTCAGCGCGGGTGATACAAAAGCGGGAGTTCAAACCTTAGCTTTTAATCTGCCTAACGACGAAAGAGTAAGAGCCGCTAAAGGTTCTAAAAAAGTGATGATCAAAAATATGCACGAAGCTAAGTTCGAAAAATTATTAAAACCAATTTCGGAAATAGTTGTCGACCCAGAACAGCTTAAGTATGTTACATTTGACGGATTCTTTAATCATACTTTAATGCATGAAATGAGTCACGGCATAGGACCCGGTTTTATAAAAGTAAACGGAAGAGATACAGAAGTTAAGAAAGAATTAAAAGAAACATATTCCAAAATTGAAGAATGCAAGGCCGATATTCTAGGCATGTTAGAAAATATTTTAATGATTCAAAAAGGTGTGTATGAAAAATCGTTTGAAAATGAATTGTGGGTAACATTCCTAGGCGGTGTTTTCAGATCGGTTAGATTCGGTATAAACGAAGCGCACGGCGGTGGAACGGCTATTATTTATAATTTCATGATTGAAAACGGAGGTTATGAATACAATGAAGGAACTCAGAAACTAAAAGTAAATTTTGATAAAGTTTATAATGTGCTTGAAGACCTGGCGCATAAACTATTAATGATACAAGCTACTGGCGATTATGAAGGTGCGAAAAAGCTTATCGCCGATTATGCGGTGCAGTCTCCTTCTATGACAATTCTTGTCGAAAAACTGAAGACATTGCCTGTTGATATAAACCCTGTATTCCAGATTGAAACGCACAAAGACTAAAGATTTGGGATACAATATTTGATAAAAGGATGTATATGGTTACAGAATCTGTTGATTTGCAAAGGATTTTACACGGATTGACATATAAAGAGTTTATGGAAATCTCTGTTAAAAAAATTGAAGAAACAAATGAAGAAATGCTAAATGAAGATGAAAAGAAATTATATAATTTCTCCAAACTAAATCTTCATAGAATAAACAGAATTGAAAAAACATATAATGTATCGGATCAAATCTGTGAGCAGATTACTAAAATTACCGAACCTCAGACTTGGATGGTGCTTACAGAGGACTGGTGCGGCGACTCGGCTCAAAATTTACCTTATATCGCTAAGATATCAGAATGTAATAAAAACATTACATTAAGAATTCTGCAGCGGGATAAAAACCTCGATATTATGGATCAATATTTAACAAACGATAATTCGAGAAGTATTCCAAAACTTGTTGCTTTTGACAAGGATGGAATTGAGTTATTTCAATGGGGTCCGAGACCCGCGGAGGCGCAGCAGTTGGTTATTGATTTAAAAGCATCGGGTATGCCTAAAAATGAATATACCGAAAAACTTCATTTGTGGTACGGCAGAAACAGAGGGAAGAATATTGAAAATGAATTTGTTGATTTATTAAAATCGTTATAGAATATTGGAGCCGTTATTTTCTAATAGGTACGCTTATGATTATATCGGCTCCGGTTTTTTTTCCGTTTTTAACGGCCGGTTCAAACCTAGTACCGAGTACGGCCACTTCAACAGCCTCATCGCAGCCGTATCCTAATCCTTGTATTACCTTTGTATCGCGCACATAACCGAATTCATCAACCGCAGCGATTAGAATTACATCACCTTTTATATTTTTGCGGAATGCCGAAAGTGGAGTAACAAGATTTTTTAGAATCTGTTCGAATCCACCTTTAGGCACGGGACAAACATCCGCGTCGCATTCCATATTAACAAATGATCCGCTTATAATTTTGTACTCAAGCAGATTCGATCCGCTATTTTTTATTTTAACATCTGTCTTTTGGGCGGGAATCGGTAAATCCTTTTCCTTTTCATTATTTACTTTTTCATTATTTCCCGGCTTATTTTTTTCAGATTTATTTTTAGCTGTATAATTCTTAACGCTTTCTGTAATGTATGTTTTTTCCGGTTTAGCTGGTTTATGTCTTCTGTAATTAAGGGCGAATTCAGATTTTTCGTCAAGTATAAAAGGAACCGATAAACTGATCTGAGCTCCGACAAATTTTCCATTATTTTGACCCGGCATAAATTTAGTATTATTTACAGCTTCCTGGGCCGCCTCATCGCAGCCTAGACCAATACTTTTTATAACCTCCGTTTTTGTGACGGTACCGTTTTCCGAAACATCAACGAGTAAAATAACGATCCCTTCAAGTCCGTATAGTTTCGCGTGCTCGGGATACTTAATGTTTTTTTCAATTGCTTCCATTCCGCCTACGGGCGCGGGGCAGATTTCTATATCGCACAGAATATTATCTTTCTTCTTTTGAAGTTCATACTGCCTGTTGCCTAACGCGTATAGTTCGGGAGGGGCAATATAATTTTTATCATAATTTACTTTTTCGGAATTAATAAGTTTTCCGTTTTCATAACTTAATACTTCTTTTAATCCCCCGTTATCATAAAACAATTTTACGTCGCCTTCAATTACTCCGTTATTTGCAAAATATTCTTTTTTTAACAAGCCGTTTTCATAATACTCTCTTACCCAACCGTTTACCTTGCCTTCGCTGTAATTAATTTCTTTTTTGATATTGCCGTTTGGGAAATACCAATAACTCGGACCGTCATATAAATCATTTATATAAGAAATTTCTGATTCAAGTATTTTATCATTGGAATATGTTTTAATTATTCCTTCCTGAGCATATGCACTAGAAAACCCTAACAGCAGTAATATTAAAAGTATTTTATTCATTAGTCCCGATAACAATTATTAATAATTAAAAAACTTAATTTAAGATTTAGATCAACAAGATGTTAATTTTATTTCCGTTTATAAAAATGAAAAACTAAAATGTTGCGAATATTTTACCGGACTTGCGTATCTAATTAAAATTAAATATTTTTATTCCTAATTCTACTGTCCAAAAGGAGGCTGTAATGTTTAAAAAGATACCTCTATCCTATCTTGTAATATTAATAATAATTACATCTGTAATAACACCTGCGCAGAAACCGGGTACCGTAGGTTCGTTTAAGTATTCTGATTTTAAGAAACCGTCATACTGCGGTTCATGTCATAAAGATTTTTACCGTCAGTGGGATCAGGCAATGATGTCAAAAGCATATACTCATCATTGGGATGAAATAGAATATTTTAAGTTGGCAGTCCCGCATGCCGAAAAAGATGAAAAAGTAGCCGAAGTGCGAGAAGGATGCAACGGATGCCACGCGCCTATTTCTTTTATGGCCGGCGATGTACCTCCACCGCTTCCCGAAATGAATTCAAGAGCAAATGAATCCGTTTCATGCGAAGTATGTCATTCAATTACAGGGTTTACCGGCGATACGCCGTTTAATTTTAACTATGTGGTTGATCCCGGAAAAACTAAATACACTTCACGTTTGGGTGATACACAATCTCCAGCTCATGAAATAAAAGTAACGGAACTTCATAAGTCGGGGGATTTCTGCGGAATATGCCACAATGAAAAAAGCCCTTTCGGTATTTGGGTTAAATCAACTCATCTTGAATGGAAGGAAGGTCCTTACGCCGAACAGGGCGTTCAATGCCAGACATGCCATATGCCTCAGGCCGAACTTAAAACAGCTGCCATGGGGGCAACGTATATGGACGCAAAAACTCATCTGTTCCACGGCGCGCACGATCCGGGCAAGGTTAAAGGCACAATAGAATTAAGAATAAACCCCGATATAGTTGAAGCCGAACCGGGTGAAAAAGTAAAATTTACAATCGCTTTATTTAATCAGAAAACCGGTCATAAATTCCCTACCGGCTCGGTAGAAGACAGAATTTTATGGATGCATGTCGAAGCAGTCGATTCGAAAGGAAATATGTATCATCTTCCTGTTGATTTAAAAGGTTTTGAAGGAGAGGAATTTACAATCGCTTCCGATGTTTTAGCATACCAAGATATGGGAATTGCTCTAGGAATAGAAAATTTTGAAGGTGTGCAGAGAGACGGAGTTCCTTTCGGCGACAGAATTTTCAGGCTTCCTTATTTTGATCCTCAAGGCAGAATGACAATGCAGCAATGGAATACTGCATCTTTAGGTGTAGATTATAGAATTGGTCCGCGCGAAACAAAAATTGAAACATGCACATTTAATCTGCCCGATAATTTACCTCCCGGCGAATTAAAAGTTACCGCGGTTTTAAATTATCAGCTTCTTGTAAAACCTGTTGCCGATTTTCTAAACGTTCCCGAAGAAGAATCAAATATAATGGAAGTGAATAGGCATTCAACCGTTGTTAAAATTTTAGATTAAGGAATTAAATATGAAATTATTGATTAAATCATTAGCGCTGACGTTTCTAATCCTGATATTACTATCAGAGAATATTTTCTCTATACCCAGTTTCGCAAGGCAATATAAAATAAGCTGTCAAACATGCCATTCGCCTATTCCAAGATTAAAGCCTTACGGTGATGATTTTGCCGGAAACGGATTCAGGCTTTCTGATCAGGAGCCCGGCCGCTACTATGTTGATACGGGGGACGATGAATTAATGCTTTTAAGAGAATTCCCGTTAGCTGTTAGATTGGACGCGTTTATTACATATAAAAGCGATAATAAAATCAGCGATCTTAAAACACCTTTTAATCTTAAGATTCTTTCGGCCGCTGCAATTTCAAAAAATATCTCTTACTACTTTTATTTCTTTTTAAGTGAAAGAGGCGAAGTTGCGGGCATTGAAGACGCGTATTTAATGTATAATAACCTATTTGAAAAAGATATTGATATATATGTCGGGCAATTCCAGGTATCCGATCCGCTCTTTAAAAGAGAGGTGCGCTTAACCTACGAGGATTATGAACTATACAGAACAAAGGTAGGTCTCTCAAGAGTTAACCTGACCTATGACAGAGGTATTATGGTTACCATAGGTTTGGATAGCGGGACTGATATAATGCTTGAATTGATAAACGGAACGGGTTTGGCTCAGGCAAATGATTTCAGAAACTTTGATGAAGATAAATATAAAAATGTGATGGGACGTTTAAGCCAGGATTTAACGGATAATATTAGAATAGGCGGTTTTGGATACTGGGGAAAAGAAGAACTCGGAACGGTTTCAAAATTTAATAATACTGTTGTAATGTACGGTCCCGATGCCACATTTTCATATGAGGATAAACTTGAAATGAACATTCAGTATGTTAAAAGAATTGACGACAATCCGTTTGGGCCTTTCCTATTAAGCGACGACATAAATACCGAAGGACTTATGACGGAATTAATTTATACGCCCGAAGGCGACGAAAGCAAATGGTATGCAGTGGGTTTATATAACCGTGTTGAATCGGATATAAATAATCTGAATTATGAATCATTAACAGGGCATGCCGGGTATTTATTAAGCAGAAATATAAGGGCATTCGGAGAATACACGTATAATATGACAAAAGAATTCGGACAATTTTCAATAGGCGTCGTTTCAGCGTTTTAATTGCATCTAACGATTTTATTTATATTTTTTGTAATTTGAAGCGGAGTTCTTAAAAGCTCCGCTTCTTTACTTTTAAACAAAAAAATAATTTATAACATGTATAAAATATCTCTCTATTCATTACTGATATTAATAATTTGTTTTAATCCAATTTTATCTCAAAATAAAATTGATATAACAGAACTTTATTCTAAGTTCGCCAAAAAAGAAAATAGGATAAAATTCGAGCGGGAACTTAAAACTTCTATTGATACTTCCCTTTCAAAACCATTAATAAAAGAAAATATAAAATTGATTCATAAAGCTCTGAACAACGCTTCATTATATTTTATAAAAAATGATCTTGTTGAATATTCTATAAAGAATATTTTTAATAATTATAAAACGCTTAATAATAAACTTCTATTCAGAACAATTCAGACCGCATATAATCTTTATCCCGGGAAATTTATAAACGAAGCAGAGAAAATATATAACGAAACAAACGACTCGTTTGTTTATTCTGCTGCGGCCGTCTATTTGTTAAACAGCAAAGGTTATGAAAATATACATACCGACTTAATAAATAAGTTCGGCGTTTTCAAAAATGATCCGGTATTATTGATGCTGGAATACTTTCTAAACGATAATAAATTGAATACTCCTCCGCTTCTAGATTTGGTAAAACATAAATTCGGGAATAATAAAACTATAGTTTATTCATTTCAAAGAAAGGATAGAAATTTTCCCGGCATAACATTAATTAAAGCGCCAAACGGGAAATTCGTGCGGAATGAAGACAGCACAATTTTTTATATACCTCATCTAGCTTTATCGGCTAACGGCTTTCCGGGATTTCTAAAAAACGGCAATACGGCTCAGGGAATTTATTCTGTTCAGAAATATTATTATTCACCCACCGAAGAAATCGGGCCTTCCCCCGTTTTATTATCCCGTATACCATATGAAATTGAGCCGGCTAAATTTTATCACGGCGGCATAAATAAAAACAGATGGAATATTGATGATTATAAAAATCTGCTGCCGGATTCATGGAAGGATTATCTTCCCGTTTATGAATCTTATTATGCGGGCTTATCAGGAAGAAGAGTTATTGTTGCGCACGGCAATGCCGATGATCCGGCGTTTTATAACGATAAACGGTTCTCCCCTTTTACTCCAACGCAGGGTTGTCTTTCATCAATAGAAGTATGGAATGACAAAGGAAGATTGATAAAAAGCGACCAGATAAAATTGATGAACGCGTTTTTTTCAACCGGAGAACTTTACGGGTATTTGATAGTTGTTGATATAAACGATATAAAAGAACCGGTAACAATTGAAGAATTATTACCGGTTATAAATCAATATGAATTAAATTCAGACACAAATTAAAAGATTATTTAAGCATAAGAAGTTTTAAAGTATGTCTTTCAAAACTATTTGCCGCGACAAAGAAATAAATTCCGCTTGAAGTCATTCCCCCGTTATCGTTTCTTCCGTCCCAGTTAAACTTAAGATTCCGTCCGGACCCTGAAAAATTATTTTCGAATGTTTTTATTTCCTGTCCGAGTACATTATAAACTTTAAATACGGCGCTGTTAATTTCAAAATCCTTGCTAAGGTTTACCGTTATTTCAGTCTGTGCGTTAAAGGGATTAGGATAAGCTACAATAAACATACTGTCGGCAGCTTCTTCTGTATCTTCCACATCGGTAATAATTCCTCCGCCGTCGTCATCGTTGTAGCAGTCGGCGCATGTATATGACATACCCGGTTCAAGAGCCAGAAACGCGGTATAAAGCGACAGCACTCTTTCCTGCATGCTGTAGCTAATAATTTCGCTTATGCCGTCATTGCCGCTGCCTGTCATTTCAAGATTTCTTATATGATTGCCTGCCCAAAGCTGATTAACTGTTGAGTCACCCGCGTAAAAATCATTATTGTTAACATTTACGCTTAAGGAAAAGGCTTGTGAATCATATATCCCCGATGCTTCAACCAAAAAAGGAAATCCTCCGAAAAATTTACCTACCTGAAGTATAGGTTTATTAATATACGCTGCCGGATCATCTTCATAATTATATCTTGCGTAACAGAACCCAGATTCCATTTTTGTATGCATATCGAATGAACGGATAAAACCGTTTAAGGAAGAAAATAGACGGTCAAGTATTTCGCCGTACAAATAAGAATAATTAAGAAGACGTTCATATTCACCCCCTGTTAATCTCGAAAGGTTCAGATAAAAGTATTCATTCCCGTAATATGATCTTGCCCCGAACCAATAATACTGATAATTCTTATCCGTAATATCGGCGATACTTATAGGAATTTTATTCTCCGATTTTTCTTTTAAGTCATTTAATAAAGTATTAGCAGGTGAATAATCGCCGAATTGATCCGAGCTTGAGATAAGGAACAGACTCCCTTCGTTTCCGTTATTCTTAATAAATTCAATTCCCCTATTCAAAACGGCAGGCAGATTACTGTAATTTGCCACACCACTTAATTTAAGATCATTAAAATAGTTTGATACATTTAATGAATCGGCGCTGATCCAGGCAGAGCTGAACTCTTTTACATCCAGTTTGGAATAAAATACGTTAAATGAATCGTTCGCTGTAAACTCATTAAGAATTTTAGCCTTTAGCGTATTGATAACCTCTTCTTTCGTGATTGTTGTTTTTGATTCGTCATAGTCAATCATAAAAGCTACTTTTTTATATGAGAATAAATTCAATGCCGCTGAGGGATTAAAAGCGAGCTGATATATTCCCTCGCCGTCTTCTTCAAAATACTTAAAATAAATTCCGTTTTTCATCGGCGAATCGAAACTTACATTAAGTGAGGAATAAACCGATTGATTGGGAAGCAGGGTATGGTAAACCATGTGCTGATCCTCATCCACTACCTCAGTAAATTCATAATCGGGCTGTTCTATTACCCGCGGATTTTTCCATTCCTCGCGAGGTGAATAAATTAATTCAATTATAGGAATTGAATGTTTAGAAGTACGCAAAATATTTGCCGGTAATGTTACGGCAACTTTTTCATTAAGCCACTGATTCGGGATTAGATAGTTTAATTTGATTTTTCTTGATTCATCCCCTGCCATTGGAAAAATTCTCAATTGAAAATGGCCCTGCTGTTTCTTAAAAAGAATCGCCGGATCTTTTCTGCGGTTGACGATATTTTCATAAATATCCGAAGCGCTCCATTTATCGAGCATTTGAGCCTTTACAATCGAATCCCCTACCCAAAGCCATAAATCGGTTATTATTGCTTCAGCAGGTAGATCAAAATCAAGTACAACTTCAAGTGTATCGCTATGATGATAATTCAGACTCTTCGCCGAAAATGTAAGGTACATTCCGATTTCGGAATAGATGCCTAAGGGATTAATTGAAATTACGGATTCTTCAATTGTACCTTGCCCGCCTCCCCACCAGCTTTGAGGATCGGATACGGTTAATTGAGTTTGGGCGAACAGTGAGGAAAGAATAAAGAAGTGTAAAAGAAAGAAATAGAAACGTGCCATTATAATTATCTCCTTTTTACTGGAGATAACCGCCATTAAAGATGAAAATATTATAGAATATTTTCACAATAATATCAATGTATTTATTTCAGGATAATATTATTTAATATAGATACACGGTCTATTTTATTTGTTTAATTCATGCCAGATTAATGCGCTAGCCCCGAGCACCGCCGCATCACCTTCCTTTAATCCCGAGGGTAAAATTTTAACTTTATTTCTGAAGGCCGGGAATAAATTTTCTTCCATATAATGTTTAACAGGTTCAAGCAGAAAATCCCCGGCGTTCGCTAATCCGCCGAAAATAATAATAGCTTCGGGACTTAAATAAGCGGCCGTACCGGCGAGAGCCATGCCTAATATTTTGGCTGTATAATCGAAGGCTTCCAATGCGATAATATCACCTTCCTTAGCGGCGTCAAAAATCATTTTAGAATCCATTTGATTAAACGTAACATCTCTTAAATGGCTTTCGACTTTTACAACGGACATAAGTTTAAATACTGTACGTTTAATACCGGGCGCGGATACATAAGTTTCAAGGCATCCTTTCATTCCGCATCCGCATAATCTTCCGTTTGGTTTTACGTTTGTATGACCGATTTCACCTGCAAAGCCGTCGTGGCCGTATACTAATTCGCCGTTGACTACAATACCGCTTCCGAGTCCGGTGCCTAATGTAATCTCAACAAAATTTTTCATTCCAATTGCGGCGCCGAATTTCATTTCTCCCAATGCGGCGGCGTTAGCGTCGTTTGTTACGGCTACGGGAACGTTTATATATTTTTTTACAACTTCTGCTACATTTATATGCCCCCAATTTAAGTTCGGGGGATTTTCAATTGTACATTTATAAAAATTTCCGTTTGGAGCTCCTATGCCGATGCCGATAATAGAAGAATCCTTTGGCGCGTTAATTAATAATTTTGAATAGAGACCGAACAATCTTTCAAAAAAATCGGCCGCTGAATTCCGTCCGTTGGTTGGTAAAGTTTCTTTAGCGAAAATTTTTCCCGCTTCATCAACTAATCCTAAAACTGTATTAGTGCCGCCGATATCGATTCCAAGTACGAGATTTTTATTATCCACAATTATTTCCGGGGTTTTAGTGTACAAATTATTTTAAAGAGAGTTTTGTATAACAAAAATAATAAAAATATTATTAAGTAATGAAGATTGAAATAAATGAAAAGAAATTTTTGAAAAGGAATTATCAGTTTGAAATAAAGCCGTTTATTTTTCTTCTTTAAATAAAATCTTAAACGTGGTGCCTTTCCCCTTTTTGCTGGTGACTGATATTTCGGCGTTATTTAATTCACAATAGCTTTTTACCAGCGCAAGACCGAGCCCGTTTCCTTCATATTGTCTTGTATAACCCTGATCCTCTTGGGTAAACGGTTTAAATATATTAGGCAGGTAATCTTCCGAAATTCCGATTCCGGAATCCGCTACCTTAATGTATACATTATTATTTTTTTCTTTCCCAATAATAACTTTAACATAACCTTTATGAGTATATTTAATGGCGTTATTAATTAGATTATGCAGAATCTGTCCTACTGTATATTCGTCCCCTATAATAATATTGTTTTCATTTTTCTTCACCACCTCAAATTTTAATTTTTTCTCTTTCGCGGTGTAGTAGTATTCATCGGCTATATCTTTAATTACTTTTTGATACGCGTCCATCTTTTTGTAATTAATTTCGTAAGTGCTTGTCTGCAGCTGCGACATATCGAGCAGAAGATCAATAGTTCTAATTATTCTTTTTCCCGCCCTGCTCATAACGCCGAAGCTGTCTTCAAGCTCAGAAGAAAGTCTGCCGGTTAATTCCTCCTTAATCAGCCCGGAAAAACTAAGTATGGTATTTATAGGAGTTCTGATTTCATGCGACATTTGCGCGAGGAATTCCGATTTTAATTTATCCGATTCCTCCGCTTTTTCTTTTGCTTTAAGCAATGCCAACTCGGCCAGTTTTTTGTCCGATATATCCTCTACCGCGCCTTCAATTAATTTTTTACCGTTTACATTTACAATTCGCGCGAATTCGCGCACATAAACATATAATCCTTTTGAATTTTTATAATGCACTTCCTTGCCTTCAATTTTTCCTTTGGCAAATAATTCTACCAGGAACTGTTCCCTATCCTTGGGCGAAAAATAAAATGATTTAGAACAATCCTTATCGGCAATTTCACTAAAAGATTTATATCCGAATATTTTCAGAAATGAACTATTACATAATTCAAATTTACCTTCAAGCGTTGTTTGATAAATTCCGAAAGCGGAATTCTCGAATAAACTTCTGAATCTCTCTTCGCTTTTAGTTAATGCTTCTTCGGCCGATTTTTTATCGGTTATATCAAGTATTGTTCCTGCAGCTCTAACCGCTTTTCCGTTTGGGTCTCTTTGAAGAACCTTACCTCTGTCAAGAATCCATTTCCACTTTCCGGATTTTGTCTTCATCCTGTATTCGAATTCATAAAAAGAAGTTTTGCCTTTAAGGTTGTCATTAATTGCAGATCTGAACTTTTTATAATCTTCATCATGAATAAGTTTCTGCCAGCTTTCAAAGCTCGGTTTAATTTCAGCAAGTTTGTAGCCTAATATTTTTGCCCAGTTTTCATTAAAAATTATTTTACCTGTCTGCACTTCCCAATCCCAAAGACCGAGTTCGGCTCCTCTTAAAGCAAGTTCAAGTCTTTCTTCGCTTTCGCGCAGATTCTTCTCAGTTTTTTTTCTTTGAAGAAGATTTACAAATATTTGTCCGAGCATATTAAACAATGATATTTCACCAGGCAAGAATTCGAGCGGTCCGCTTTTGGAGTTAAAGCCCAAAAAACCAATTACTTTTTCATTATACACGAGAGGAATATCGATAATCGATTTTATTCCCATAGCATCAAACATTTTCTTTTCAGCGTCGGCAGATTGAGGCAGATCAAAGGTATTGCTGACGCTTACTGTTTTACGGTTGAGCATTTGCAGGCTCCACCATTTAATACTTTTAGTATCAATTTCATAAAATGATTCGGTGTTTTCTGATCTGCTCCATCGATGCGTATAAATAATCTTTTTATAATCGGGCGAAAATTCGGCAAGCAGACCTTCGTCGCATGATGTTAGATTTACGATTTTTTTTATCGCGGAAGTTATGCTGTTATCAATTTTCTCGAACGGCACGCTGATAAAAGCAGAAGAAATTTCATTAATTGTTTTTTCAATTCTGCTTCTAATTTCGAAATGTTTTTCAGTCTTTTTTCTTTCTGATATATCGCGCACAATTGCCTGCAGCAAATCCTCACCTTCTATCCGCACCTTATTAAGACTTACCTCGGCGTCAAATAATTCGCCCGAATATTTTTTATGAATCCATTCAAAATGCTGCGGCACTCCCGATTTTGCTCCATTAATTTTCAAAAGAGCTTTTTTCTTTGAGCTTAATCCGTCGTATTGTTTATCGGGAGAAAACATATAAGGCGGTTTCCCGATAATTTGTTCCTTAGTGCAGTTAAACAATTCGAGAGTTTTACTGTTGCAGTCAATAAACAGATCATCCTTTAATATAAATATCGCGTCGCCGGCTGTTTCAAATAATCTTCTGTACTTTGTCTCACTCTCAATAAGTTTTTTCTCGGCGTATTCTCTGTCGGTTATATCGAGCATCTGCGCAATAGTAAGAAGCCCCCCCTTTTTATCTTTTGCCACAGCTGAAGAAATTTGAACGGTTCTAATATCGCCGGATTTATTAACCAATTTAAATTGATAGACTGAAGGCACATTCTCGCCGCGCTGTCTTTTTTTATATCTGTCGGCTACAAGCTGTTTCGACGATTGATGCAGAAAGTCCCTAAAATCCCTGCCAATTAGTTCTGAGCTGCTGTATCCCAATATCTCGCTAAACTTGGCGTTAACATAATTAAATAGATAATCACCGCCGACAATAATAATACCCGACTGCGAATTTTCAACAATTGACCTGTATTTTTCTTCCGATTCAATTATAATTTCCTCGGAAATTTTTCTTTTAGTTATATCCTCAAAGAAAATAAATTTACTTTTCACTTCCGTAACAATTACGGAAAACTTCATTATCCTTTCATTTTTATTTTTATCAAGTACTAAAAATGAATTTGAACTGATGCTGCCGGTTTTTTCCACCGTATCTTTTGTCCATTCGGCTTCGGCATAGTCTGCCTCATGTTTTGATCGGAAAGCTTTTTTAAACCATGATTTAGTATCGGGGATATCATTTATTGTATATCCAAGCAGTTCGGTAAATTTAGGACTTACGTAGGTAATTTCGTCGGATTCATTAATAAATATTACGGCAAACGGAGAGTTGCGTAAAACCTCAAAAACCTTTTTATAAATCAGGTTTAATTCCCGGTTCGTTGGATTCCCGGATTTCATTAAATCTCCATTTGATGCTTTTATTTTATCCTTTGACAAATCATTCGGCATACATTACAATTTCCGGTTTACAGAATCCCATTTCGCTGTTAAATAAAACTAAGTCCCTAACATGAGGAAATATATAGTCATTTTTTTTTATAAAATCAAAAATTGATTGATACTAATTACCTTAATTTATTAAAGAAACATTAAACATATTAAGTTTTTCCCTTAAAACTCCTGCTGGTAATTTTACCTTATTTTTCATTACAGTAAGGGTGGATTGATAAAAGAATGAATGAATGATTGATTGATTGTTTAGTATACTTGTCCGCAGCTGCGGATTGATTGAACTTTCTCACCCAAAGTTTAATACTTAAACTTTAGGCTGTTAATGGAACGCGGATTTTTATGATTTATTAAGATCAATTAAGATTATCATAAACAATCATAACTATCATAACGATCTGTGTTCTATTATTTTTATATTCTTTCCAGATCAAATAAGTTTATTGCATTTGTCAAAGGCAGATTGATAATTATTATAGTCCGCCGCCGCGGATTGAACCTATGAATTATTAATTTTGGTAGCAGATATTATTAATCCTTTAAAATGAAAAAGCCGTGCATTTTACACGGCTTTTTGTTGAGTGGGAGCTATAGGATTTGAACCTATGACCCCCTGCTTGTAAGGCAGGTGCTCTGAACCAACTGAGCTAAGCTCCCATTATAATACTAACAACCTAATGAACGATAAAAATTTCAGACTGTAATTATATGTTATTCTATTATAATTTGCAACAAAAAATTATTTTTTTTGAGCGGGCGATCCCGCTTTGCGGGACGACATTCAGCTTGGGAAGCTGACACTCTACCAACTGAGTTACGCCCGCGGAAAATTTTTAATTATACGAATGATTGATTTAAAGTATAAATATTCTCAATCTCTCAATCATTCTAACAGCCGTTCTCTCAAAGTATATAGCAATGGAAATCACGGTTTAAAAATATATTTTACATGCGTCTATTTCAATAAAATTTATTTATCTTTGCTGACAATTTTTAACCATATATCAGCCGGTAGTTTGAAAAAACTTTCAAAAAAAGGGAAACAGAATTTAGAACTTGGCATTATCGCTTTAATTGTAATTATAACCATAATGTTATGGAATACAATCGCGATTTACCCGGTTAAATTATTTGTTGTACTGCTGCATGAAATCAGTCACGGTATAGTATCCGTATTATCGGGCGGACAGATAATTTCAATTCAAATAAGTGAAAACCTCGGCGGGCAATGTTTAACCAAGAGAGGAATTCCCTTTTTAGTAGCTTCGGCAGGTTATTTAGGGAGTCTTATATTTGGTTCGGCAATATTTATTTCATCATACGATATAAAATACGGGAAATGGATTACTACATTTATTGCAGTAATTCTTCTTTTATTTACTGCTAATTTTATGACAGGCTCCATCGGTATAGTTTTATCGCTTCTATTTGTTTTAATATTATTTTTATCGCCGAGGTACTTTAATAAAACAGTTCATAAATACTTAATGAAATCGCTGGGTTTGATAAGTTCTCTTTATGTTTTGGTTGATATAAAGGAAGATCTAATTACATTTGCTTATAGAGAATCCGACGCGCATCTGCTGGCTAAATTAACCGGAATAAGCGCAATATTTTGGGGCGTGCTTTGGTTTATTATTTCCGCGATTGTTATTTATTTTTTATTCAGATTCGGTTATAAGAAAGGTTATAAAAAATAAGTTGTAATTTAATATCATAACAATCCCAATTCAACCATACAATCCAATCATTCATCAGCCATACATTCAGCCATTCATCCAATCCGCTTTCGGCGGACAGGTCTTACACTCTCTAACTACTTACTCGCCCAGTATCTTTAACTTTTGTTAAAATCAAAATTCCAATGACAAAAAATACGGCGATTGTAAGAATAGCCAGCCGCTGACTTCCCGTAGCGTAACTTACAATACCGAAAACCAGCGGACCTAAAATTGCAGAGCTTTTTCCGAAGAAGGAATAGAATCCGAAGAACTCTGTTTTTTTATCTGCGGGAGTGAGTTTTGACATTAAACTTCTGCTTGTCGACTGCGTTGCACCCATTACACTGCCGGCTAAAAGTCCTACTGCGTAAAAGCTTTCACGCTGCAGAATTACGGCATCTCTTGAAAATAACCCTGATAACATTCTCATAAACGCATTTCCGGGATCGCTAGTGAAATATGCGAATATAATCGTAAGTATCCATATTACAAGTGAAATATTGATTGATTTTTTCTGTCCGATAGAATCGGATATTATTCCAAATAATACCGATCCGGCTATGGCGGTAGTCTGCACAATTATAAAAAATATTATAAGTTCCTGCATACTAAAACCGAGAGTTGTGCTGGCATAATTTCCCGAGAAGAAAATAACGGTATTAACACCTTCGATATAAAAAAAGAAAGCTAGTAAGAACATGGCCAAGTTTTTATAACTTCTTAAATGACCAATAGTATGATAAACTCTTTTAAATCCTATTGAAAAATAAGACTCTTCGCGGATTACAACCTTTCTATTATCTTTTAGAAAAATAAAAAGAGGCGCGGCGAAAATCAGGAAGAAAAGCGCCGAAACGGGGAATGTTTCTTTTATCATTTCGGCTTGTATAAACGGGAATGCGATTGCAAGTGAAACGAGAGATCCTACATAACCCATCGCGAAGCCGTATCCGCTTACCCTTCCGTAATTTTTAGGCGATGCAAGTTCAGGAAGAAAAGCATCGTAAAATACAAGACCCGATTCAAATCCGATATTCGCGAGAATAAATAATATTAACGCGAAAAGTATGTCCCCTTCGCCGGTAAAATAAAGAAGTCCGGTAGCGGTAATGCATAATATTGTAAAGAATAAAAGGAATCTTTTTTTACCTGCAGAGTAATCGGCAATAGCGCCAAGAACCGGTGAAATAACTGCTGTAATAAGCATTGAAATGCTTGTGCCCAGACTCCAGTAAAAATCCCCGATCGATTCCCCCGAAGCAATAACTTTTTTAAAATAGACAGCAAACAGGAATGTAACTATAACAATAGAATAAGAAGTATTAGCAAAGTCAAAAAGACTCCATATAAAGATCTTTGCTTTATTGTCTTTATTCTTTTGCTGAAGATTTTTTTGGGAGGGAAACGTCAATTAATCCTCTTCCTCTCTTATTTAGTTTGCCGCTTTCTTTAAGTTCGTTTAGTATCGCGTCCAGTATACCGTTTATAAATTTACCGCTGTTTGAAGTGCTGTATTCTTTTGCGATTTCAATTACTTCATTTATTGATACTTTTGGAGGGATATCCGGGAAATACAACAATTCCGCTATTCCGATTCTTAAAAGTAGTTTATCAATTAAAGCGATTCTATCCATTTCCCAGTTATTTACTCTCTCTTTAATTTTCGCGTCGAGCAGATCATAATTGGCGATCACTTTATTAATTAGATCAAGGCTAAATTCCTTATCGGCTTTAACCGGGATATCGGACAAAATCCCTTCCGATAGCATTGTTAATCCTTCTTTATTCATTTCATAAGCATAAAGAACTTGAAGACTTTTTTCTCTTAACAGCCGTCTATTAATTTTTTTATCACTCATTAATTCATTCTGATATTTTTTGTTTTTTTAAATTATAACTCTTCCGATAAGATACAATTTAAGGAAGAGTTATAACAAGAATTAATACAACTAATTATTTAATAATTCATTTCATTACAGGCGTCGGAACACTATAATCTTATATAGTTCTGCGCCAATAAATTATCTTCGTGTAATTCCTTTTGCGCCGGAAAATATTTTTGAAATTCCGCCTACTCTTTGAAGTCTTAATTCAACCAATTTATTTGACGCAATATTCGTCGGAACATTTTCTTCTTTTGAGATTGCGAATATTTTGTTTAATATTTCGTAAATTCCTTCCGCCTGTTTCATTGCTCTGTCCTGTCTGTAGCCTTCAAGTTCATTTGCTACGTTAATTAACCCGCCGGCATTAATTACATAATCAGGGGCATAAAGAATTCCTTTATCAAGCAGAATTTTACCGTGTTTAAGTTCGTCTTCGAGCTGGTTATTGGCGCCGCCGGCTATGATTTCGAATTTAAACTTTTCAATTGTTTTATCGTTTATTACCGAGCCTAGCGCGGTAGGGGCAAATATTTCCGCATCGGTTTCATAAATTTCCTCAGGCGATACCACATGGGCTTTAATTGTCTCCAGTACGCTTTTGATTTTAACATCATTAATATCGGATACATAAATTTCAGCTCCTTCATTATAAAGGTGCTCGCACAAATAACGGCCTACCGCTCCGGCTCCCTGCACTGCAATTTTTCTTCCGCGTAAAGAATCATTTCCCCATTTTTCTTTTGCGCATGCTTTCATTCCAATATACACGCCGTAAGCCGTAACCGGTGAAGGGTCGCCCGATCCGCCCAGTGCTTTTGAAATACCGGTAACATACTTAGTTTCCATTCTAACATATTCCATATCTCTTACATCGGTGCCTACATCCTCGGCGGTAATATATCTTCCGGCGAGACCGTCGACAAATTTTCCGAAAGTTCTAAACAGCAGTTCATTTTTTTGAGTGGATGAATCGCCAATAATAACAGCTTTACCGCCCCCGAAATTTAAACCGGCCGCAGCAGCTTTGTAAGTCATACCTCTCGAAAGTCTCAATACATCATTTAACGCCGCTTCTTCATTATCATAATTTAACATTCTTGTTCCGCCAATGGCCGGACCAAGAGTAGTGTCATGAATTGCAATAATGGCCTTTAGACCCGATTCTTTATTGGAGCAAAATATAACCTGCTCGTGACCGGATTTTTCAAGTATTTCGAAATTAACCATTAGGTCACTCCTATTTATTTTATTATTAAATTAAATCGCAAATAACCAGAACAAAAGCAAACCGATGCTATCTCGTACCCTGTAATATAACAACTTTTTCCAATTTAATTTATATCCTGATTGAATTCCTTCGGCATTAACATTAAAAAACTTGCACATTTCAAGCACCCGTTTAAGATGAAAATGATCCGAAATAATTAAAATTTTCCGCATACCCTGCTTCTCTACCAATGTATTCTTAATATATCTTATTTGTTCCGAAGTAGTAGAAGTTGCGGATTCAAATAATATATCTTTTTCATTCATGCCTAAATCAATTAAATATTTTTTCGCGGATTCCGCTTCGCTTATTTCGCCGGGCGCGTTGCCGCCGGTAACATGTATCTTTTTAATTTTTCCGCTTTTATACAATTCAAATGTTTTTTCGATTCTTTGTTTAAATATTGGACTAGGCTGATTTTTGCTCCAAACAGCGGCGCCGAGAATTACCCCTACATCATACTCGCCGTTTTCATTTATTTCTTTTAGATTTGTTATCGCGCCCGTAGTATAAAAATATGAAAACATCATTAAAAAAATTATTGAGGCTGCCGAATGAAAAAGAGAATTTAGAAAACTAAAATCTTTATATGAGAATATTATCAGCCAAATTACAAAGAATGTAAATATCTGAAAACATTCGCTAAGAATAAAAAGAAATGCAAGATATACTTTCTGCACCGGATAATTAAATATGTATCCTTCGGGGAATGTAATTTTTAATTGTTCGAAGAATAATATTAATACCAGTGGAATTAATGAAGCCACTGATGAAATCAATATTACATAACGGTCAACAGCTTTTAACTCCTTTCTAAAATAAAATATTATTACAACACCTATTATAAGAAGCAGCGAAAGGACTATATTAAATATATTCCCGAAATAAAAAATATTAAAATCCTTCCAGGAAAGTCCGTTCATATCCAATTTTAGATAAAAAGTAAGGAACAGTTCCGCTAGCACGGCAGCCGTAAAAATATAGAGAAAATAATTTTTCTTAACGGACTTTTTCAATTTAACCCGGATTTGATATGTACAGAAACAGCTTCATTATTTATATATGTTTCGGCGTTGACTTCAAAAACAAAATTAATATTTTCCGAAGTTAAAATATCTTTATTAATACCGTCCCTAACTATCTGGCCTTCCTTCATTAATACTGTTCTGCGGCTGTAATTGCCGGCAAGATTAAGATCGTGCGAAACAGCAACAATACCGATTCCTTTTTCAATATTAAATTTTTTGAACAATTCAAATATGGAAATCTGATGTTTTATATCCAGGTGCGCGTTAGGTTCATCAAGAAGAATAATTTCGGGTTCCTGCACCAAAGCCCTCGCTATAAAAGCACGCTGCGCTTCCCCGCCCGACACCTCATTTATTCCTTTATTTTTCAGATGTGATATTTCAACCAAATCAAGCGCTTCATTTATTTTCTTTTTGTCAATATTCTCTTCAAATCCGCCAATGCCCAGATAAGGAGTTCTTCCCATCAGAACAATTTCATAAACGGAAAAAGGAAATACGGACAAGGTTGATTGAGGCACATACCCAATTTTTTTAGCGGTTTCTTTTCTTGAAAAGGATTTAAGTTTTTTATTATTAAAAAGAACTTCTCCTTTTTGAGGATGTAATAATCCCGACATTAATTTAAGAAGTGTGGTTTTACCGGATCCGTTAGGTCCCAATATTGTTATAAAATCGCCGCAGTTTATCGAAATATTAATATCATTAAGCAGATATGAATCACAAAGTTTTTTTTCATAACTGAAATAAATATTATTTAGAGAAAGCAAATTCATTTGTTTCATATTTTTTTATAAGAACATACATTGCTGAGCGAAATTATCCCGGAATAAGCCGGACACATTATTTGGAAAATTTAAGATATAAAGTTAGAAAAAAACAGCTCACTCATCAAGGAATTTAACTGATAATAAAAAGGGGCTTTAAAGCCCCTTTAAATTTAATATCATCAAATATTACTTATTTTTTTTGAAGATTGACTTAAACGAAACTTTCAGCGCGTCAGGAATATCGGAAATCGCCGAAAACATTACAGGCACTACAATTAATGTTAAAACTGTTCCGAATAATAATCCGAATATTACGGCTACGCCCATTGAACGCCAGAAGTCTGCATCTGCGCCTCCGCTTTCAAAAGAAAATGAATATATATCAAATCCGAATCCGAATGTAAGCGGAATTAATCCGAGTATAGTTGTAATTGCCGTTAAAGTAACCGGCCTGAATCTTCTTGTTCCGGCGTTAATTACAGCATCTCTAACTGAAAGACCGCGTTTACGAAGTATATTCATATAATCAATTAGAACAATGTTATTATTAACTACAACTCCGGCCAGACTAATAACACCAATGCCAGTCATAATAATGCCGAAAGGCATAGCGAATACAATTAGTCCGATAAAAACGCCAATTAAAGAAATTGTAACTGCGGCCATAATCATTACAGGCTGTGAAAGAGAATTAAACTGAATAACAAGAATTAGAAATATTCCGAAGAATGCGATCATAAAGGCTTTTCCTAAAAATGCCGAAGCTTTATCCTGTTCTTCATTTTGACCTGTATATTCAATTCTATAATCAGGCGGAAGATTAAAATCTTTCAGCTCAGTCATAATTCTGCCAAGAACCTCATTCTGATTAAACGCCGCGTCGACGTTGCCCGATATGGTTACAACTCTTTTTAAGTCCTTTCTCTTGATAGCGCCCGGACCTTTATCATACTCAACATCTGCAACACTTATTAAAGGGACACTTTGAATTTTACCTTGTTTATCATTATATGTAATTCTCATATTCCTTAATAAATCCACGCTTTCGCGCTGTTCTTTTTTCAGTCTAACCGTAATGTCATATTCTTCCTCATTAATTCTGTATTTTGAAGCTTCAAATCCGTTAATTGCAGTACGAATGCTATTAGCAATTATTGAAGTATTCATAGAATACAGCGCGGCTTTTTCTCTGTCAATCATTACCCTTACTTCAGGTCTGCCGCTGTCGAAATCATCTTTTAAATCAACTACGCCGTCAAGGTTAACAATTTCCTGTTTTATATTCTCAGCGATAGCGCCTAGTGTATTAAAATCATCCCCAATGACTTCAATATTAATAGCGGCACCGACAGGCGGACCGTTATCTTCTTTTTTCACCTCAATTTCAGCGCCTGCAATATCAAGTAAGACATTACGTATCTGATCCGCAGTTTTAGTTGAGGCTTGAGCCCTGTCGTTATAATCAATAAACTGAACTGTTATTGTGCTAACATTTGGCGAACCGCCCTGCCCGCCTGAAAAAGGATTGTTTGATGAGCCAACATTCGCCACATATTCCTTTACGTCGGCATCTAAAAAGGTATCCAATCTTTTTTCAATCTGCTGAGCAATTTTATTTGACATTTCCACGTTTGTACCGGTAGGACTTTCAACATTTATATAAATTCTTTCCGGATCGGTAGATGGAAAGAACTCGACTCCGTGCCCGAATTCAGCATAGATATCAATAATAATTATTAATGTTAAGATCGCGCCTGCAAGCACTCTTAATCTGCTGTTTGAAAAAACTTTAATTATACCAATGCCCGCTAAAATACTGCCTCCCAACACAACCGGATTAGGAACCATTGGATTAGCAAGCAGGGCGCTTGTTACAATGATAAGTACAAATACGGAAAGTAATCCGACCCAATTTCTCCAATGTATTTTTTGTCCGAGTTCTCTTTCATTACCGAGAGCCGATTCAAGAAATTTCTGATAAATATCAATTGTAGCCGGGAGCATTTTCTGTGAAAAATAAACAGAAACTTTTTGAAGTGGAGCGAATAATTTACCGATAAAGGTTTTAGGTTTTTCCCCTTTCGTTTCAAGTTTCATAAATTTTGAGGCGACAACAGGATTTATAACTAGCGCGACAAATAAGGATGAAGCGAGAGTTACAATAAGAGTTAAAGGCAGATAATACATAAAATCACCCACAACTCCGGGCCAAAACAATAATGGTCCAAACGCCATAAGCGTAGTTAAAGTAGAAGTTGTAATTGGCCATGCCACTTCGCGTGCGCCTAATTTAGCGGCTTCTGACAAACTGTTTCCGTCTTCAAGAAACTTATAAATGTTTTCTATAATAACTATAGCGTTATCTACAAGCATACCCAGCGCAAGAATAAGAGAGAACAATACAATAAAATTAAGCGTTATATTTAACGCCGACAAAATTATAAATGTAATAAGCATGCTTAACGGAATCGCTATTGCAACGAAGAATGCGTTTCTTAAACCCAATAGTGAGAACAAGACAACAAGCACAAGAACTAATCCTGAGAATATGTTATTCTCCAGATTTTTTACGCTTCTTTCGATATCTTTAGACTGATCAACGGTTAAGACAAATTTAACGGTTGAAGGCAGTTTCTTTTCATATTTTGCTATTACTTCTTTTACCTGATCGGCAATATCAATTATATTCGCGCCTAATCTTTTGGAAATATTCATGGTAACGCATTCAAGTCCATCTACTCTAGCGTAGGTGCTTTTTTCCTGGAACGAATAATTTACGTCGGCAACATCCTTCACATAAATCGGTTTGCCTTCTTTTAACCTAACTATAAGATCTTCTATAACGAAAGGTTTATCAAATTCGCCCGGTACACGCACTAAAAAACTAGAGTTGTTTACGTCAATTAGTCCGCCGGGAATTGTCCTGTTTTCATTTGTTATAGCTTCAATAACATCGTCGAATCTAATATTATAATGAACAAGTTTATCGAGATCAACGTCAACTTTAACTTCCCTTTCCAGGCCGCCGCTGATTTTAACTTCGAGTATGCCCTCAATTTTTTCAACTTCGTCTTTAACATCGTCAGCAATATCTTTTAGTTTTACAAGTCCGATATCACCTGTGATATTAAAGGTCATAATAGGAAATTCCGAAAAATTGATTTCAATTATGCTCGGTTTTTCGACATCGGTCGGAAGCTCGGCTTCGGCTTTATCAACTTTATCTCTTACTTTCTGCAGCGCGTCATCAATATCATATCCGCTTTCAAATTCTACTTGAATTAAAGAATAACCTTCCGAAGAAGACGACGTAATTTTTTTAACATCGTTAATCGAGTTTAATTCTTTTTCGATCGGCTGGGTAATCAGCGACTCAATATCCTCAGGCGATACTCCGAAATACGGGGTTGAAACAATTACAAGCGGAATCTGAATATCAGGCGCCGCTTCCCTTGGAAGTGAAACGTAGGATATTATACCGCTTATAATAATTATAAAAATTAATATAAATACGCTGGTTCTGTTATCAATACTAACATCTGTAAGTTTCATTAAAATTTATTCCTTAATTTACAGTATTAATTTTCTGGCCGTTAATCAAATTCTGATATCCAACAACAATCAGCTGTTCTCCTTCTTGCAAACCTGATTTCACCGCTATTTTATCACGCGATCTGTTTAATATTTCAATAATTCTGCTTTCGGCTATTCCGTTATTTGCAACATAAACCGTATAACCGTTATCGGTTCTTGAAACGACTTCATCCGGCACCGTAACAACATTTTCATATCTGTCGGTTTCAAGAAAAATATCGGCTACTAATTCAGGTTTTAATTTACCGTTCCCGTTATCAATTATAAGTTCAACGGGGAATGTACGGTTTTCAGATATTACAGAAGAACCGACATATATAACCTTTCCGTACACCGGCTGAGAAGAAATGCTTTTTATCACCACTTTAGCGCTACGTCCAATATAAATTTGACCTACATATCTTTCGGGAACGCCGGCTTCAATTTTAATTTTAGAGGCATTAATAAGATTGACTATAGGCATACCAGGAACGGCCATTTCACCTTCTTCGTAATATTTGGCATCTACTATACCTGCGAAAGGAGCTGTAATAAATGTCTGCGCGTATTGAGCTTTCATAAGATCGTAATTTGCTTTTGCCTGATCTCTTCTGAACTTTGATTCAAGCAGCTGATACTCGCTGTTTACTTTCGACTTATATATTTCAGCCTGTTTTTGATAAGTAACTTCCGCCAGTTCAAAATTAGCTTTGGCGCCGTCCAGGTTGGCTTTTAATACATCGTTATCAATAATTAATATTGTATCACCTTCGGCAACCCTGTCCCCTTTATCTTTAAGAATTTTCTTAATGATGCCTCCGGATTGGTAGCTTAGATTCGCTTTTTCAAAAGGTTTTAATGTGCCTATTACATTAATATAATCAATGTATTCGGTACCCTTAAGCTCCACCGTTTGAACATTTACGGCTTTAGATTTATCTTCGGTCTGTTGATTTTCTTTTTCGCTTCCTTCCGATTCACCGCATGAGACAATAACGAAACTCATTAAAATAAATAAAGGAAGAAGAAATAATTTTGAATATTTGATTTTGGTCATCTGTTCCTCTTTTGTATCATTAATTTTTGTTTAACAAAATATTATTTTCACCTACCAAATGATCTAACAATGAATTGTATACATAATAATCTCTAACACCGGTCAGGTAATTAACCTTTGTCTGAGAAAAAACAACAAGTGCGTTTGTAACTTCCAATTGCGTTCCCAGTCCGGCATCGAATCTTTGTTTGGAAATTTCATATCCTCTAAAAGCCTCGCTTACGGATAATTCATAAGCTTCAATCTGTTCTTTGGCTTTATTGATATTTAACATTGTGCTTTCAAGCTGGTTAATTAGATTTCTTTTTGTTTTAATTAACTCTTCCTGAGCTTTAAGCAGGTCAATTTCAGCTTGTTCCGCTTTCGAATCTATCGAGAAGCCTTTAAATATGGGGACCTTAAGATTTAATCCCACATAAAAAGAATTTATGTAATACCAGTTAGAAAAACTTTTATCGTCATTTTCCTGCGCCTGTGCCTGGTAGGTGCCTGTTAAATTAAGTTCGGGAAAATGTTTTGAAAACTGATAGGAAGCGGTTAAGTCCTTTAATTCCTGGTCCAGTTTTAACTGGTTTATAAGTTTATTGTTTTCTTCGAGCATTTTGATCGCTTCATTCATTTCCATATCTGAAATTTCAGAATATTTTAGGGAATCGGTCACTGTAATTTTTTGTGATAAATCGAATCCTAATAAAAATTTCATATTGTTTTTACTAAGGTTAAGCTGGTTTTCAACTTCGGTTAAAGCAGGAATTAAATTTTGATAATTCACTTTTGCTTTTAAGAAATCATATTCGGGCGAAAGTCCCGCATTATACATAGATTCGGTATCATCAAGATTCTTTTTAGCAAGGTTCAGATTAAGATTCCCTAATTTTACAAATTCCTGCGCGAGCAGGATATTATAGTATGCCTCTTTAACCTTTGTAATAAGATCAGATTTTGAATACTCAACGTTTTCTTCCGAAATATTCGCGAAAGTTTCGGCGATTCTTGTCGCAAGAAACATAGCCCCTGTAAAAAGCGGCTGTTCAAGCGAAACCGAAGCCGTTAAAGTATTTTTTGTCCCTTGCGGAAACGAACCGCTGAAGAAGGGAGTTTCAATAATAATTACGCCTTGTTTGACCGCTCTCTGATAAGAAACATTACCGTCAATTGAGGGGAATAACGATGTACCGTAAGCTTCCCAGACCTGCTCTTTAGCTTTTTTATAATCCAGTTTAATTTGTTTTAAATCGCTGTTGTTTTCTAAAGCGATTTTAATACTTTCTTCAAGATTCAGTTTAATTTCATTTTCCGTTTGAGCGGAAAGAAATGATTGAAAAAGAAGAATCATTATAAGGATTTTTACCAACTTCACATTTACTCCAGAATTAATTTGCCTGTATTCCATTAAATAAAACCGATAAAACAAATTCCGCTTCTTTATCCGAATCAATATCTTCAACATTTTTACAGCACATTAAAAAATGCAGATAAGGAAAAATCATGCTTCTGTACATATTGATTAAGGAATTTATTTCAAAAGGACGGATCTCTTTCTTTTTTATTGCATCATTAAATTTATTAAATAAAATTTTGTTGTTATTATCCATGTTTTTTTTAAGAAGTCCCGTTCTAATTGAAGGATCGTTTCCGGCGGCATGAGTTCTGACTCTTACGATCAAGGAAAAAGCGTCCTTATTTTCCAAACTTTTTTTCATCCCCGCCTTGGTAAGTTTTGTTAAAAAACTTTTTAGATCTTCGTTTGACTGCGCCAATTCTTCCATCATTTTGGTATGATCATCAAGTATTGATTCAATTATCGCTAAATAAATTTCTTCTTTATTGGAGAAATAATTATATATAGTCCCCTTCCCGAATTCAGAAGCTTCCGCAATTTCATCAAGTGTGGTATGTTCATAACCTTTATTAGCGAACAATTTTATAGCCGATGAAATAATTTCATTTCTTCTGAAATTTCTTTCACGTTCTTTTCTGCTCAAATTTTGAATTTCTTCCATTTATACCTTTTTATAAAACAATTTTTAAGGGTGTAAAACTACGTGTCCAAATTGTGAATGTCAAGTCATTTTTTATACTTGACGTTATAAATAAAATATTTTATGGTCATTGGACGGAACACTTAGTAATAAGTTTCATAAAAGGGCAAAAAAAAAGCGCCTTAAAAAGGCGCTTTGTAATAAATTTTTATAAACCGGTTACTGAAGTTTAAATAAGACAGGAACGGTTACCTGTACTTTTACTGCCTTACCTCTTTGTTTTCCGGGTTTAAATTTCGTCTTTTGAACAGCTTCCATCGCAGCTTCGTCGCATCCAGCACCAATACCTTTAATCAGCTCAACTTTCTGTACCGATCCGTTTTCATTAACAAAAGCTTTAACATAAACACGGCCTTGAACACCTGCGCGTTTTGCTATTTCGGGATATACAATAAGTTTTTGAATAGCCGCAATACCGCCTATAGGTTCAGGCATTTCTTCAACGGCAACAAAGAATGCCGGTTCTTCTTCCTCTACTTCTTCTGCGGGAGGAGGAGGAGGAGGAGCAGTAACTTCTTCGTCAACATTAAGTTCTGTATCGCTGATTTCTATATCTTCAAGAACGTCGTCGCTCGGCGCTTCTATAGGAATCGGAGGTTTTGGAGGAGGAGGAGGAGGAGTTTCCTGCTTGGTAGCAGCAACATCTTCAACATTAATTAATTCTTGAGGTGCGTCAAACTCAACGTCTTGTTTCTGAAACTTTGGAAAAAACTTAAATGCTAAAATCAGCACCGCCAGCGAAATAATTAAACTAATCTCAAATATTCTTTTATAGTGTAATTTGAGATCAAATTTTGGATTTTTCTTTAATGCCACTTTATCCTCCTAATAAGCACAATTCAGTGCTGTTAACTTAAAAAATCATTCTTTGATTGTCAAATAAAGCTGCTAAAATTTTCTACAAATTTATAAAAAATAAGTTCCAGCTTATTCATAACTTAAATTCTTTGTATCCGAGCCCCTATTGATAAAATAATTTACAAGAACTACGGCAATTAAGGTGCCTATAATGTTAGAAATAAGATCTAATATATCGCAGAATCTGCCCGGAATATAATATTGGTGAAGTTCATCAAGTATTCCGTATATAAAGCTTATAACTATTGTATAATATACGTGATTTTTTTTCAGGTTTATATACCTTTCCTGAAAATGAAATGTAAGCTGCATAAATATACTTAAAACCAGGTAAGCAAATAAATGTTCAAATTTATCCCCTATCCCGAAAACCGGGATACCGTCGGCGGGATAACTTGTTAATCCTAAAAGTATAATCCAGTATAAGATGAAAGGAAGAAAAACATATTTCTTTTTATTCGATTCAAGTATTTTATACAAACGAACTAATAATAAACTTAATTGCATTGGGCATATTTTCCATAATTCCGGAAGCAGTAATTCCATATTCCGTACTATTTTCAAAAAGTAAATCCGCAGAAAGACTATGAAGATAAACCGCGGAAATTAAAGTTTCTTCTATTTCTTGTGACTGCGCCAAAAAACCGGAGATTATGCCGGTTAGAACATCGCCTGTTCCGAATTTAGCCATTCCGGAGTTTCCCGCGCTATTAATAAACGCTTCGCCGGCGGGATTAAAAATAATTGTGGGCGCTCCTTTTAAAACAAGATAAGAGCTTGTTGATCTTACAAATTTACGCCCGTAATTCAGCAAGTCATTCTTCAAATCGTTAATGCTAATTCCCAGCAGATCGGCAAATTCCATATGATGAGGCGTTAATATTTTATCTTTAAGATTTATTTTTTTATAATTTTTATTCAGTGCGAAAACAGCATCGGCGTCAATTACAAATTTTTTATCAGGATAGGTTTTTAATATTTTCAGAACCGCTTTTTGAGTTGCTTCTCTGCGGCCTAATCCGGATCCGATTGAAACAACATTTGCCCATTTTATTTTTTCGTTCAATTCATTAACATTATCAATTGATAAATATTCACATCCGTTATCGTCATATGAATCGACGACAACCTCTTTTAATTTTACCTGGGCAATTGATTTAATGGATCTCGGGAAGGCAAGCACTGAAGCTCCCGCACCGCAAATTAAAGCAGATTCGGATGCAAGACAGGCCGCTCCGGGAAATTTTCCCGAGCCGGCAATTGTTAAAACTTTTCCGGCGCTGTATTTGTGTATATTTGTTTCTTTAATAGGAAGTCCCGCAAATGCGTCTTCGGGTTCAACCAGGTAATTTTCTACGGATAAATTATCAAAATATTCCGGACCGATTCCGATAGAAGCTTTTTCTACTTCGCCTGCAAAAGCGTATCCTTTCCCGAAGAAAAGACCGCTTTTAAATTCCGCAAGAGTTACTGTAAGATCAGCTTCAAGAACAACATCACCTGAACCTTTATCGGCATTGAGTCCCGTTGGTATATCAACCGCAACTTTCAAAGCGGAAAGTTCATTCATAAACTGCACAATGGTTAAATAAGGTTCTTTAAGATCGCCTTCGGATCCGGTTCCAAGCATAGCATCAATAATTAATGAGCATTCGAACAGACCGGCCAAATCACGCGGATTCTTATAAAATGTTATTCGGCTTTTTTCCTGTTTTAAAATAATATTTTTAGCTATTTTGAAATTTACTAGCGCGTCTCCTTTAAGATCATTCGGTCTACCTACGGAAATAACGGAGACATTAAAACCGTTATTCATAAAATGACGCGCTAATGCAAAGCCGTCTCCACCGTTATTCCCTTTACCGCAAACGATACCTATTTTTTCAAATTGAGATACTTCGGGAAGTTTTTTAAGAATTGCGTCAAAGATATTTTTCGCGGCATTTTCCATTAATACAATGCCTGGAACTCCCAGTTTTGTAATTGCGTACTGGTCCGCATTTTTAATTTGATCTGTTGAAAATAAAGGAATCATTTTATTTCCATAAAAATAGTTTAATATTCAGCTAATCAATTTATTCGATAAAAAGAAAGTTCTCGCCCGCTTCTTCAATTTTTATTTCATGGCCGTCATTTAAATGCAGAATCAATTTTATGTGATTTTTTATATCAAAGATATCTCTGCCTTCTTCAACAACAATCAACTTAATTGTTTCATAAGTTGTAATAAATTCGCTTAGGTCGGCATATTCATAGAAGTAAATTTCGGTACGATTATCTTTAATTTCGTATTCTGCCTGTTCGGAGAAATCGCTGAAATCGGTTATAATACTCTTTTCGATTACTGCTTTTAGGATATCGGCTTTAAAGGGGAGCAGAATTCTATTCCCGTAATACAATCCATGCAAATTTTTTGTAAGTACTTCATTTAAAGTGCTCATAATTAAACTCTCCCGTAATAAAATGCTAACCAGACTAAAATAAATATAGGGATTAAAATCGGGATTGAATACTTAATTAAATAAGCAAAAAAGCTGGGCATTTTAATTCCCGCTCTTTCACTAATAGATTTTACCATAAAATTCGGACCGTTTCCGATATAGGTCATAGCCCCGAAAAATACTGCCGCAACGGATATTGCCTGCAGATAAACTGCATGTTCGATTTCAAAATTATGAACATCTACGGCGTTGTTAACATCCCAGCCGTATTTGCCCATAGCGGCGCTTAAGAAGTTAAGATAAGTAGGGGCATTATCTAAGAATCCCGATAACAATCCGGTTGCCCAATAAAATATTCCTGGATTCAGTTTATCTCCGAGTAAATTTGCTTCATAAGCAATTAATTGCAGCGCAGGAATCATTGTAGCGAATATGCCTATAAATAAATAAGCAACTTCTTTGATCGGCTCGAAATCAAATTCATTAGAACTGAGAATTTCTTTATCTGCGGTTTTATATGATAAATAAACAACCGAGAACATTATAATTTCTCTAATTCCGAAAGGGAGCGGATACAAGTTGGGCACCCAGCTTATTACATTTGGATCAATAAAAACAGAAATCAAAATAATAAGCAGATATACAACATTCTTATATCCTTTGAATTCAATTTGTCCGGTATATTCTTTGCTTTTTTCCTGACCGTCATTATTTCTTGAATCAATAAAATAGAATACGGCCGCTACAACAATTATAGTCGGCAGCCACATATACCATACGTGCTCAAATACCCAGAAAAAATCGACACCTCTTAAAAATCCCAGAAACAAAGGCGGATCACCTATAGGAGTAAGAGCGCCTCCAATATTACTAATAAGAAAAATAAAAAATATAATATGATATGGTTTTATTCTGTCCTGGTTTATTTTAATAAATGGTCTAATCAAAAGCATAGACGCTCCGGTAGTTCCTATAATATTTGCGATTACCGCTCCGAACAATAAAAATATAACATTCAGCATCGGCGTTGCTTTTTTATCAACCTTTATAAGAATTCCCCCCGAAGCTACGAATAGACTTGCCAGCAGGGCAATAAAAGAAAGATATTCTGCCAATGTATGCAGAAGCGAATGAGTATCGTTCATCACTAATAAGTAATAAAGTACGGTAATGGTTCCAAGTGCTATTGAAAATTTTGGATAATGCTTTTCCCAAAAGTGATGTGCAAAAAGAGGCATAACGGCAATTAAGAGAAGCAGTGTCACAAAAGGGATAACCATAAATACAGGCGGAAGCGAATGCTCGGCATCTGAATTTACAATTTCAGCCGAAAGCGCCGCCGGATTAACAAAATCCGAAGCGTTAACTTGGTTCGTCATCCCGAACAATAGAAATGCCAGTAAAACTACCGGGAGAATTTTTCTCATATTAAACTCTTATTTAATGAATAATAAAACTAAGGCGTATTTCTGTAAATCATTCTCGGGAACGGAATGGCTTCCCTTAAATGTTCAAGTCCGCAAATCCAGCTTACGGTCCTTTCAAGTCCAAGCCCAAATCCAGAATGAGGCACTGATCCGTAACGGCGCAAATCCAAATACCATTCAAAGAAACTCTGAGGCAAATCGTGCTGTTTTATTCTTTCCAGCAATAAATTAAGATCATCCTCTCTTTGGCTTCCGCCGATAATTTCGCCGTAACCTTCGGGAGCTAAAACATCTACAGCTAAAGCTACTTTCGGATTTTCAGGATCACGTTTCATATAGAATGCTTTTATTTCGGAAGGGTATCTATGAACCATAACCGGTCTGTCAAACTGATTTGAAATTATTGTTTCATCTGCAGCCCCGAAATCATTTCCCCATTCGAAATCAACGCCGTTATTTTTTAATATTTCTACGGCATCATCATATGAAACACGCGGAAATGGTCTAACTACTTTTTCTAATTTTGAAGTATCTCTTTCTAAAATTGCGAGATCTTCTTTTTTTTCTTTTAATATTGTCTGCACAATATACTCTAAAAACTCTTCGGCAAGATCCATATCGTCGTTCAAATCATAAAATGCCATTTCAGGTTCAACCATCCAGAATTCAGTTAGGTGGCGTCTTGTTTTGGATTTTTCAGCACGGAAAGTCGGTCCGAATGTATAAACCTTTCCTAAAGCAAGCGCGCCAGCTTCGGCGTATAATTGACCGGATTGAGTTAAATATCCTTTACCCAAATCGAAATAATCCAATTCAAATAGTGTTGACGTTCCTTCACAAGCATTTGGAGTAATGATGGGAGGATCAAAAAGAGTAAATCCTTTTTCGTCAAAAAAGTCGCGTATAGCTTTTACAATTCTATGCCTTATTTTCATAATAGAAACCTGTCTTTTAGAGCGGAGCCACAGGTGTCTATTATCGATTAAAAATTCCACGCCGTGTTCTTTGGGAGTAATCGGAAAATCATGAGATTCTCCTATTAGTTTAACGTCGGTCGCGTCAAGTTCAAATCCGCCAACCGCTCTTTCTTCCCTTTTAACTTTTCCAGTAATCTCAAAAGAGGCTTCCTGGGTTAATGAATCGGCCACTTTAAATACATCTTCACTTACATTTCCTTTAAATACGATACATTGCAGATAACCGGTACCGTCGCGCAGAATTAAAAACTTTACTTTACCGCTGGATCTTTTGTTATAAAGCCAGCCTTTTAATGTAACATCCTGGCCTACATAATCCGAGAGGTCGCTTATTGTTATTTTCTTTTCCATATAATAATAATTCGGGTTTAGTGAATAAATTAAATTTAGCGTTCAATATATGGAAATCTGAAATATTTTGGTACTGTTTAGGAATTAAAATATGATTAAATATTGAGGGATCAATAATTATTTCAGTTTTTTGATTTTACGGCTGTATCTTTGGCTCATTTTGAAAGGAATATCAATTAATTTTAGATAAACTCTATATGTATAATTTTTATCTCTTTCCACTCTGTCTAAAAATTGAAGGTTAATAATTGTCTGGCGGTGAATTCTTACAAAATTTTCGGCAGGAAGAATCTCTTCCCATTTAGCGAGTGTTCTTCTTATTACGACTTTTCTGAAATCATTAAAAACAATGGTTGTATAATCCTTTAGACTTTTAATGTATATAATTTTTTTAACAGCGAAGAAACCGGGCGATTTTTTCTCATTAAGGAAAATGAAACCGTTATATGACAGTTTATTATCCCCGCCTAAATCATCATCGGCTTGATTTAATATTTGTGTTTTAGATTCTGCACTGCCTTCATTCCCGGTTAATTTTTCTCTTTTATTTAATTGTGTATTAATCGCGTTCAGCAATTCCGATTTTGTAAAAGGTTTGGTTATAAAATCATCCGCACCAAGTTCCATACCTTTGCGCTGATCGTCGCGCTGTGATTTTGCTGTAAGGTAAACAAACGGAGGGAGTGAATAGCCCAGCTTATCCTTTAAAATCTGAAGCAGCTCATAACCGTCTTTATCCGGAAGCATAATATCGCAAAGTATTAAATCCGGTTTATCCTGAAATACAATATTTAAACCCTCTTCCGCAGAACTGACATGAATTACGCTGAAAATTTCTTCTTCAAGTAGAGCTTTAATATTTTCCGCAAGCAGACTATTGTCTTCAATTAAAAGTATGGTTTTCATATTTATTCTACTTTCATTGGCACATACAAATAAACTATTGTTTCGACTTTAAGAAGACTTTCAATTCTTAAGTAGCCTTTATTTAATTCAATCAGTCTTTTAGCGATTGAAAGTCCGAGTCCCGATCCTTTTTGTTCATAACGTTCTCTGTCAAACTGCTGAAAAATACCGATTCTGGAAATTTGTTCTTTTGTCATTCCCCGCCCGAAATTTTTAAATTGCAGGCAATAGAACCTATCTTCAATTGACTCGGAAACATATACCTGAGTATTTTTCGCTTTAAATTTGAAAGCGTTTTCAAGAAGTTCGGTATATAATATTTCGATATCTTCGCCGGAAATATTCAGAAGTACGTTTTCGGAATTCTCTTGAACAATAACCATATTATCGTATTTTTCTCTGGATAATTCAATGATATTATTTTTAATATCCGCCGACCAAATAAATTTGGTTCTATTTTCATTATATTTTTTTACTTCATCGGCATCTGAAAATATTGTTTCCAATTTGCTGATAAGCAGGAATCTTTTCAGAAGGCCGTGCAGTTCTTTACCCGCTGAATTAATAATCCCCGCATATTTTATAATCTCAGAATTAATATTTTTAGTATCCCCTCCCATATCCATAATAATTTCGGAATAACCTAAAACCGTAAGCAACGGATTATTAAATTCATGCGGTAATGAGAGAGTTATGCTTTTAGTTAATTCCTTTGTATGTTTTTTAAATATATCATTTTTTTTTAATCTCGAATAAATAGATTTTAACAAATCTTCTACTGTAAACGGTTTAATAAGATAATCATCAGCTCCGACTTCCATTCCTTTTCTTATATCTTCTTTCCCCGACTTTGCCGTTAAAAATATAAAAGGAATAGTTGATACAAATGGATCTTTGTTTAGTTCATCCTTAATCACAAGTCCGTTAAATTCAGGCAATAGAATATCGCAAATAACAAGATCAGGAAGATGAAATTTGACAAGATTTAGACCTTCAATTCCGGAAGATGTTGGTACAACTTCGAATCCTTCTTCGCGTAAAATTTCGGTCAGGTTTTGAACCAGCAATAAATCATCCTCTATTAATACAATTTTTTTCATTTTTATTCAATTAATATGATTAAATGAATTCGTAATATTAACAAGACTTTTATCCGTCGGTAATGTCACCACAAACGTTGTTCCTTCTCCCTCATTTGATGTAAGTTCTATTGTACCTTTATGAACCTCGACCGATTTTTTTACGATCGACAATCCTAAACCCGTACCTGAAATTGTTTTTGAATTTTTTGCGCGGAAAAAGTACTGGTATAAATTTTTTATATCCTCTTTCGGGATTCCTATACCTTCGTCCCTAATACTGAAAATTATTTTATTCTTTTGGATTTCTGTTTTAAATAATATTTTGCCGCCGTCGGGTGAATATTTGATGGCATTTGAAAGCAGGTTCGTTAAAATTTGTCTTAACAAATTAGGATCCAGAAAAACATTTTCATTTTCGCCTTCAAATATCTGGTCAATTAAATGTTTATCTGTTGCCGAGATAATAATATCTTCAAGAATTTCACTGCAGAAAGATTTTATATTAATTATTTCCGGTTTGAACTCAATTTTATCAACATCCGCTTTATTAATAGTTAAAATATTATCCAGCATATTTGTCATATAAAGAACAATATCCTTGATTCTGCCGAGATGGTAGAGTTTTTTATCCGCCGATTTAGTTTTATCATAGTGCTGAATAAGCTCGACCGAACTGAATAATGTAGCCAGCGGTGTTCTGAATTCATGCGAAGTAGAAGAAATAAAATTTGATTTTAACTCGTTAAGTTCTCTTTCTCTTTCAAAGGCGGATTTGATTTTATTAACCGCTTCTTTTTTATCCGTTATATCAACGGCGTATTCAATTATTTTTTCGACTTCGGATTTCTTATTAATAATAGGAAACCCAAAACATTCAAAAAATATTCTTTCTCCGTTTATATTATCTTCAAACTCAATAACAAAAGGTTTTTTAGTTTCAATAATTTTATCGGCAGTATAAGGGAAAAAATGCCTGTTGTTTCCGTCGTTAAATTTCAGGTAAGGCGATTTAGACTCAAGTGCAGCTTTGTTATGTAATTCATTGCTGTTAGTTAATACATCATAAACAATAAACGGATGTGTAAATGAATTTAATATATTTTTTAAGAATAACTCTGATTTTCTCTTCTGTCTGTAAAGAAAATAAAATATTGCGGATATAATAAGCAGCAGAGAAATTGTTACTGTAGAAAAAATAAAAATTCTTTCCTGCTGGGTTAGCTTCAGCTCATTAATTTCTTTTTCTTTTTTCTCAATATCGTATTTAACGTTTGCGTCAATTATTTTTTCCCTGTTTTCTTCGGCGAATAAAGAATCATTCATCGATTTATACAGCTTAAAATATTCAAGAGACTTGGAAAAATCCGAGTTGTTTTCATGCACTTCTGAAAGAATTTTATAGCTTTCGAGCTGAAGATCTTTAGCATTAATTTTTTCAGCAATTATTAAACCGTCATTAGCACTATTAAGCGCGGCTTGATTTTCGCTGCTTGATAAATAAACCGACGCCAGATTATTTAATGTATTGGCCATTCCCCATTTGTCCCCGGCGTCTTCCGAGGATTCATACGCTTTTTTATAAAACTTAATTGATTCGCTGTAATTGCCAAGGTCATTTTGAACATATGCTATATTGTTCAGACAATAGGATTTTATTAAACCGTTATCTGTTTCGGCGGCAATTTCATACGCGGTTAAAAAATTTGACAGAGCTTCTTTCTTTTTATCAATGCTAAAATACACAACCCCTATATTCATTAAGCTGTTTGCTATTTTAACGCTGTCATTTAATTCACGAGAAATTTCAAGAACCCTAAGATAATTTTGCAAAGCTTTACCGTAATCGTTTAAGCTTTCGTTAACGTTGCCTATATTCCCCAAAGACGCGGCAATACCGGGATTATACTTTATGTTTTCATAAATTTTAAGCGCCGATAAATGATATTCAATTGCTTCCGCATAATCGCCTTTAAACTTGTGCACAATGCCGATATTATTTAACAATGTGCCATGTTTCAATAAATATGAATTCAATTGACAAATTACAAGCGCTTCATTATATGCGGATAAAGAGCCGGAATAATTCCCGGTATCAAAATTAATATCACCAAGTTTTATAAGTAAGTTTACCTTATTGGAATCATTTTCATTTAAAAAATCAACGCGAAGAGCTTTTTCTAAAATATCCTTAGACTTTTTAATATTATTTAATTTGGCGTAGCAGGAGCTGGCAAGAATTGAGGCTTCGGTAAATTCTTCGGCTAAGTTTTCATCTGCGGAAATGTTAGCTGCTTTTAACGCATAATACAATGATGAATCAGTATTTGAATTAAAATGATTTTCAGCCGCAGTTAAATAAAAATTCAAGTTCTGTTTATTAATTAAATCGTTATTATTATTCGCATATAACGGATAATAAAAAACAGAGATGAAAAAAAATATTTCTAAAATATTTATTGTTTTATGAATCAATTTTAATTATATCCTAAAAAATTGTTTTAATAGAATCAATTAAAGCAATAAAATCCACAATAAATAGACAAACGCTTAATTTGTATGATTAACGCATGTATTTTGGTAAGAATTAGTGAAATTTTTGTAAAAAGATCTAAGGAGAAGGAAGAAAATTTTTAACAGATAAAGACATTCCAAAAATTTCTTCGAATAACGCTTTACGCCGTTCAAGGCTCCATAATTCAATTTCAGGAATTACCGTTGATGTTTGCAGCGTCAATTCAACACTTTTGCCGTTTATTTCAGCATTTATCTTATTAACAAGTTTATAATGTGTTCTGTCAAATGAATCCGCAACTCTTAGAATCGCTGCAAGTTTTTCCACTGTTTCCCTGCTTTTTGCCGGCAGATTAATAAAATCCTTATGACTTTTTTTGGGATGGCTTTTTCGGTGATAACGGGCGACGTTTGCAATAATGTTTATTTCATTTTCATTAAATCCAAGCAATTCGCTGTTGCTTATGATATACATACTATGTCTGTGATGTTGAGAATGAGCGATATGATATCCTATATCGTGAAGGCGCGATGCCGCGTCTAAATATTCCCTTTCCTTGTTTCCAAGTTTGTGAAGATCCAAAAGCTGATCAAACAACTGCAACGCAAGTCTTGATACGTGGGTACAATGTTCACGGTCAAAATTACAGGACTCGGCTAAATTTTTCACACTTTCGGCTCTAATGTTTGAAAGTCCTTGATGAACGAAATTTTCTTCGCTTTTTTGAATTGTATCAATAACAATTCCTTCTCTTAAGGCGTAACCCGAAATTGTCATAACAGGAATTTGGAAATGCTTAAACAATTCGGAAAGAATTAGAAGTCCGGCCGGAATAATATCCGCTCTTTTCGAATCGAGGCCTTTAATTTTTAATCTTTGTTTAGAAGTTTTATTTTTCAGAACTTCATTTTCTACATTTAAGAATTCGTCGACGGTAAATTCGTAATTATTCAGGATTACACTTTCTTTAACAGATTCGCTTCTTGCGGCCGAAATCATTAAACCAACTGACATAATTGTACCTGAGGAGCCGACAAACTGCTGAATTTTATGTGTTTTTAATTCACGTATAACCGGGAATATTTCGCCTTCAATCCAATTTCTACAGGCTTGAATACTTTCCTTTGTTAAAACATAATCCGGGAAGAACTTTTGGCTTAAACGCACCGCGCCAAGTTTTAAACTAATTGAATATTGAATTTTCCCTTTTTCGCCTATAGTAAACTCTGTGCTTCCGCCGCCAATATCAACGCATAAAACTTTTTTATCATAAACGGGCACAGCCTGCAGCATACCTAAATAAATTAAACGGGCTTCTTCGGTGCCGCTGATTACTTCAATTTCAATCCCGGTCTGATAATATACTTGTTTTAAGAATTCAATTTTATTCTGGGATTCACGAACGGCGCTTGTGGCAACGGCTCTAATTTTAGCGGAATGAGAATCGGCTATTCCTTTAAATCTTTTCAGTGTTATAATAGCTCTTTCAACGGCTTCAGGCTGAATAAATTTAATATCCCCCGTGCTTCCTTCGCTTAATCTTATTACTTCTTTTTCTCTGTCAACAATATCAAAACTTCCGTTTTCTTTAATGTCGACAACAATTAAATGGAATGAATTTGTACCAATATCTATAGCCGCTAATTTTGACATTATTTACTCAATAATTTTTGAACTGAATTAAAAACATCTTTTACAGCAATTTCATTAATTGAATCTGATTGTTTAATAAATAATTTATTAACTCCGATAGGCGCCCAGTTATTCGGGTTGGTAGGGCCGAATAAAGAAATCTGTGCGGTATTTGTAGCTCCGGCAACGTGCATTACGCCGGTATCGTTAGTAATAAATAAACTGCTTTTGGAAATTAATGCGGCCACTTCAGGTATCTTTTTATTTAGGAATATTTCGCATTTTAATTTAGAAGATGAACAAAATTGATTCAGTTCATTTTCATCGCTGCTGCTGCCGGTTAAATAAAAATCGGCATTATAATTCTCGTTAATTAATTCGGCAAGACTAATAAATTTCTCAACCGGCCACCTGTTAGGAGGTTTACCGGCTCCGATATGAAGCCCTATAATAAGTTTATTATCTCCGGTACTGATACTATTCAGAAATTCTTCTGCGGTTTTTTCATCGTACTTATCAAAGGAAATTTCCGATTTAAAATTATCTGTATTAATTCCAAACGGCCTTACAATATCCAGCCCAAAATCAGACACATGACGTTCCGGTTTTATATCCCAATTCATATCAATACTTTTATGAAATAGAAAAGAGAACTCATTTATTTTACCGTTAAGGCTTCCCGGTCCGATTCTAAATCCGGCGTGAGCAAATCTGCCAATAAAACAGCTTGTATCGGAAATTGCGACCGTTACTGGAACTATTACAAGATCATAACGGCCGCGGAGAAGATTTAATAATCTATAAATATAATCCGGATTGAATAATTTTTTTTTATCAAAAACGAATTGTTCGTCGATATACTTATTTTTAGAAACAGCATAGCAGTTTTGAGGACTTGTAATAACCGTAAGCTTGCAATTTATAAAAGTTTCTTTAACTGCTCTGAACAATGATACGCTTGCTAGAAGGTCGCCGAATTGATTATGCTGTCTTACAATCAAAACATTTTTAATAACACTGTGATCCGGAACAGTTTTCTCATCTACGGAAAGAAAAGCTTTTGCGGTATAAATAAAAATCGAAGATAGTATTTTGTGAACGGACATTTAATAAATTCTATTTGGAATTATCATTTTTATTGTCTTTAATCTCTTCAAAATCTGCTTCAATAATATCTTCTTTATTGATATTTAAATTGCCGCTTCGCTTGTTTCTATTATTAACTTTAGAATCCTGATTACTGCCGCTGCCGGACATAATTCTAAGAATATATTTAACCGCTCTATAAGCAAGAATAAATAACAAAATCCATATAATTGCACGTATAAACATAATTATAATTTGGCTACCGGGTTAAAATACTCGATAAAGCCTCTATCCTCTCTGAATATTTGTGTATATAATTCGTCAAAATCTTTTTGACGGTTAACAAAATCTATATCTGTTGTATTAACGATCAATAATGGGGTTGTATTGTACTTAAAAAAGAAATTGTTGTAAGCTTCGCTAAGTTCAGTTATATAACTTTTAGTAAGATTTCTTTCAATTTTTCTAGCGCGGTTTTTAATATTATGCATTAATCTATCGGCGCTTGACTGCAGGAATACAACAAGATCAGGTTTTCTTAAATCGCGCTGCAGTAATGGGAATATGCTTTCATAAAGTTTTATTTCGTCCCCTTTTAAGTTAAGGTAAGCGAATATTTTATCTTTATCGAAAATATAATCGGATACTATAAAGTTAGAGAATAAATCTTCCTGATTAAGCTGTTCCTGCTGTTTATATCTATTAATCAGAAAAAACATTTGAGTTTGAAAGGCGTAACGTTTCCTGTCGTCATAAAATTGTTCAAGAAACGGATTAGCCTCGAACTCTTCAAGCACAAGATTGGAATTTAATCGTTCCGAAAGTTTTTTTGCTAAAGTTGTTTTGCCCGCTCCAATAACTCCCTCAATTGCGATGTATCTAATTTCCGGCAACTTCAACTCCAATAATTCTAAAAAGTAAACTTTTTTATTATATTTTTTTCAATATTACCGAATTCAATTTCACTTAATTTTTTGTTTAAGACGGGATGAATTAAATCCGGGTTTATTTCAATAACGGGCACAAAAGCAAAATCTCTCAATAAAAATTCCGCATGCGGAACAGTTAATTCATTATCGGAGTAAATTAAATCATTGTAGAATAGAATATCAATATCAATTTCTCTGGCACCCCATTTTATGCTTTTTGTTCTTCCAACTTTCTTTTCAATCTTTTTACAGAATATAAAAAAATCTTTAATCGATAATTGAGTTTTTATTTTCGCGGCGGCATTATAAAAGTTACCCTGTCCTTTTACTCCGTACGGTTTTGACTCATATAATGAAGAAATTTTTTCAACAGTATTTAGCTCATTTTCTGAAATATAAAACAAAGCTTTTTTAATATATGCTATTCTGTCGTTTTTGTTAGATCCTAATCCCACAAAAACAATATTATCCATTATCTTTTATTACCTCAGCTTCCACGCAGTCAATTACACCTCCTACAGGGACGCTGTGTTTTCTTACTCTTACAATTATTTTATTTATTCCTTCGAACTTCTCTAAAATCTGATCCGCAATTACGGAAGCCAGGGTTTCAATAAGATAATATTTTTTTTCATTAACAAGTTTATTTATAAATCTATAAACGGTATCGTAATTAATAGTAAGCGTTAGGTCATCATTAGCTGCGGCTTTGCTGAAATCGGTATAAATTTCCACGTCGGCTTCAAATCTGCCGCCGATGTTTTGTTCTTCGTACATAGCGCCGTGATAAGCGTAAAAAGCGGCGTTTTTTATTTTAATTATATTTGTCGTCATACAGTGTTTTGGACTTTTTTATGTCTGGATAAGAAATAATTTTTCAAACCTCTAAAATTAGCAAATAATATCCCAATTAGCACCAAAGAACTTCCGAGCAGGGTTAGCGCCGATAATTTTTCATGAAGAATAAACCATCCTAAGAATACGGCGATTATTGGAGTAATAAATGTGGACAACGATAATATAACAACGCTGATTCTTTGCATAAGCCAGTAGAAAGTTGTAAAAGTAACTACCGTACCGAAAAATGCCAAATAAGCAATTGAGAGAATAGCCTGCTGATTAAATATCCATGTCGTGTAATCTTCGGCGATAAATCCCAATATTACCATTATAGTTCCGCCTAATAGAACGGGAACAAAATTCATTGAAAGAGGATTTAGATGTTTTCCGTATTTTTTAATTATTACGGCTATGGCAGCCTGAATTACAGCGCTGGATAATATTGCAAGCATGCCCCAAAAACTACTTGAAAAATCAATTGAAATATCCCGCATAAAGATAATTATAATACCTAAAAATCCGAGCAAAACGCCTATTATTTTATACGGACCAATTTTTTCATCTTTAATAATTATTCTCGTAAAAATGATTACGAAGAACGGATACACGGCAAAAATAATTGACGTAAGTCCCGAAGGAATAAATTGTTCAGCCCAATAAACCAGCCAGAATGGAATAACGAATGAAAATATTCCCATTATCCAGTACAAATTTAACGAAGCTTTATCCTTTTGAAGTTTTGTTCCGCGCATTCTCATTATTATATAAATAAAAATAGAAGCTAATAAAAACCTTGTCCCTGCATAAATCATAGGAGTTAACGTTTCCAATCCGATCCTAATAACCATCCATGTAGAACCCCAAAGAAGGCAAATTAAGACGTATGCTAATCCAATTTTAATATTTTCCTTACTCATTATTGTCCTTCAAATAAATTACTCCCCATGCCCTGCCGGATCTGTCCCCTTCTCTTCTATATGAATGCAAAAACTGAGAGCATTCATACGAACAAAGTTCCGAACTTTCAATTTGCCCTGCCGGTATTCCTTTGTTTATTATCATGTCGTAGTTGGCGGATTTTAAGTCAAGCATAAACTTTCCATTTTTCGGAATAGAGTATTTTGAATGGAATTTGGACGCAACATCTTCGCCGACTTCATAATATTTTTTTGAAATTGCTGGGGACATATAAAAATACAAATCATTTGGCGCAGAGTTGTATTTTTTAAAAAAGGTATCGATTGTTTTATCCAATATTTTTTGTTCTGTACCGCGCCAGCCCGAATGAACGGCGGCGATTACTTTTTTGTTTTTATCATATATAAAAATTGCCGGACAGTCTGCCGAAGAAGCAACTAATGCAATACCCGGTTTATCCGTAATTATTGAATCGCTTTCCCCCTGCTGTCCGCAGCTTGTAACTTCCTTTATAATATCGCTGTGAATTTGTTTCTGGTAAGCCGCGTCTTTATGATAATTTAATCCAAGTGTTTTAAAAAATTCATTCCGGTTATTTATTACCAAATCATTTTCGTCGCCTACCGAAACCGACATGTTAAAATGGAAAGGGGGTTTTCTATCGGATCCGATTTTAGTACTGAATCCGAATACAATTTCCGGAAATTGACTAAATAATTTACTTTTTAGAATTAGCATATAGGACAGAGTTTATTAAAAAAATTTTAGCGAGTAAAGCTACTTAAAAAAGTAGTGATAAAAAAGAAGGGAGCTAGAAAGCTCCCTAATAATTTTATTGATGGTTTGCATTTAGCAGCACTATTTAATTAAAAGCATCTTTTTTATCGAAGTGAAATTTGAAGCTGTAAGTTTATAAATATACATTCCGCTGGAAATACCCGTTCCGTCGAATTTAACATTGTGAATTCCGGGATTTAAATTATTATTAACAAGTGTTTTTATTTCCTTCCCTAGAATATCATAAATTTTAAGTGTTACAAATCCAGATTCAGGAATATCAAACTGAATTGAAGTTTCTGGATTAAATGGATTTGGGTAATTCTGGTACAGATTATATTCAACCGGTAAAACATTTTGATTATCTGCTGCCTCTACACTTACTACACCGGTTCTTGTTGAAGAAGCTTTAAATGAATATCCGCCGTATCCGGAATAATTATGCACCTTAAAGTAATATGTGCCCTGTTGCACATTACTCTTTATAATTAATTCGGGAATGCCCGTTCCTGTTGCCGTAGAAGAACCATAGCCATTCTGACTTGCATCATATAAATAAATGTCAGGATCAGCTGTAGAATCACAACTCATTCTAATAAAAAGAGAATCCAAAGCCGTAGAAATGGTAAAGATATAATAATCATCAATATCGGTTGAGCCTTCGAAATAATATCCTATATGTCCATAAGAAAATTCTTCCAGGTTCATTGTTTCAGCAGCAGCAAATTCATTATTAGGCTCCAGATCGTTCAGAATTTCATTTGCAGTATAATTGCAGATTAGTTCATAGCTGCCGTATCCTGAATAACTATAAAGTTTAACATAATATGTCCCGGCCATCAGATTATTGCGGTGTGTTGCTTCAATCTGACCGGTACTTATATCATATCCCGCAATCTGATGTTCACCATTTTGATCATACATATATAAATCGATATCTAAAGTAGAAGAAGAATTTGTAGTTATAACTAGTTTGCCGTCACTAGGCGTAACTATTTTATACCAATCAAAAGTATCTGTTTCATTATTATAATAATATCCTAAATGCCCTGTAATCGTAGTATTTGGACTCAGCGCAAGTGCGTTTTCCGGAGTATCGTTATTTTCCTGATCATTTATTTTATCAATTGGCTCAAAAATACATTGAAGTGTATAGCTTCCGTATCCGGAATATTGCCAAAGTTTTAGAAAATATGTTCCGGCTTTTAAATTATTTTTGTGTGTTGATTCGTTTATTCCGGTACTGGTATCATAAATAGCAATTTGATGTGTCCCATCAACATCATATATATATAAATCAATATCTCCAGATTCATCGGAAGTAGTTCTGAATATTAGACTGCCGTCATTTATTAAAGTTATTTTATACCAATCTTCTCTATCGAGATAATTGTTATAATAAAAACCGAAATGACCGTTTACCATAGTATTAGGCTCAATAATAATTGCTTGTTCAGGAGTGTCATTAATTTCTAAGTCGTTAGTAAAAGATGCTTCAGTAAATGTACAATTTATTGAGTAACTACCCGAACCTGAATACCGGTAGGCTTTTATATAATATGTGCCTGCAGCGGCATTACTTTTATGGGTTGTTTCCCTTGTCCCGGTGCTTATATCATAAATGGCAATTTGATGAGTACCATCTTGATCGTATATATAAAGATCTATTTCAAGACTGGCATCTGAATTAGTTTCAATAAATAATGTGCCATCAACAGGAATGGTTACAACCCACCAATCAACAATATCGATATCACCCAAAGAACCAGTATTGGATGAATTTGCTCCTAATGAAATTGCAGTTTCTGGCGTATCGTCCGCATAAATATTATTTAACGAGATAAATGAAAAGAAGAAATAAAAGAGCATAATAAAACGGAATACACCACTAATAGTAGTAATTTTTTTCCACATATATACCCTCAGCTTTAAGAAGTGATGGTATAAATTTAATTTTCCCCAAATCAAAATCAAGGATGTACTTGTCTTCTTAAAGAGAGCAATAGTCCTATTTGCGGCAGATCATATAATTTTCAGTATCGGAGTTCATAGTGGAATAATGATTAATTTGCTTGAGGAAGTTATACTTATATTTGAAGTGATATTACACAACCTTCATTATTTCTTACATTAAAAACATAACCGTCTTCAAAAATCAAATACTGTCCTTTTATGCCTTTGAGTTTATACTCAAAGAATTTTGTTTTCTCAAGATTTATGCTTTTAACTTTTTCAGGGTACTTCAGTACGGGATAATCCAGATATGTAATGTTTGTTTTATCCGCGGTATAAAATTCCTTGGCTTCATCCGGAATGTATTTTGAAAGTCCGTTCCTTATTTCAAACATATCAGCCGAAGGCACATCGTTGGTTAGCATTTTACGCCAGTTTGTTTTATCCGCTACATGCTGCTTAAGTGCTACTTCAGTTATTCCAGCTAAGTATCTGTTAGGCGTTTCAAGAATTTCAATCGCTGAATTTGCTCCCTGGTCAATCCATCTTGTCGGCACTTGAGTTTTCCTTGTTACTCCCACCTTAATGTTGCTTGATAAAGCCAGATAAACAATGTGTGGCTGGATCTGAACTTTTTTTTCATATTCAAGGTCGCGGTCCTCAATTCCCAAATGCGCTTTGGATAATTCGGGACGCATTATCCAGTCGCCGACTTCGGCTGATTTGTAAAAACATTCGTAACAAAATCCTTGTCTGTATATTTTTTTTTCTTTACCGCAGTTTGTGCATTGGTATTTTATAAAACTTACCTGCATTGTTTTATCAAGATACCGGTTTACGTTTATTACTTCATCCCCCAATTTTAGAAAATATTGTATTGGTGAACCGATTTCTGTTTCCATTTTTAAGAGCATACCTTCGTAGCGCATTTCACAACCTCACCTCAAATCCTCTCCTTTCTATTTGGATAGGCTCGAAGTCTCTATTTTTGATTTTGCAGTTCTTTTTGAATTAATCCGAGAATGCCCGGCTTAAAAATAAATCGGCCTTCTTCATCAATCTCCATAAAATCATAAAGGTATAGCCGGTTTCCGAATGTATCATACTTATCCGCCCATTGGGAAATTTCAATTGCCGGGTTAAAAAAGCTTAGAGATAAATTATTACTTGAAGGATTAATTATAGTATTCGGATTTACAATTGTTGAATCATTATAAATTTTCTGATAATATTTTTCGAATTGGTCATTTTCATTATTATTTATTTTCACAAGACCGTTTTCGGTATTTAGATAATAACTGCCGCCGTTTTGAACCAAACCTAAAACTTGATAATTTAATTCTCCGCCCGATTTATTTTCCTGAGCATTTAAGGTAGAATAAAAGATCAAGAATAAAATAATCAATGATTTTTTCATTTTTAATTTCCTATTTCCGGTTTTGTGAATTTGCTAAAAAATAAAAAATGTTACTGCAAATAAATTATTTCGATTATGATTTATAATTGCACAGCTTGATCAATATCGGCAATCAAATCTTCAATGTCTTCAATTCCAACCGAGAAACGAATTAAGCTGTCGGTCAACCCCATTGCCTCTCTTCTTTCCTTAGGCACCGAGGCGTGTGTCATAGATGCAGGATGACAGATTAAACTTTCAACTCCCCCAAGACTTTCAGCTAAAGTAAACACTTTAAATTTTTCCGTAATTTTATAGGCAAAACCGGCATCTCCCAAATCGACGGAAATCATTCCGCCGAATCCCCTCATCTGTTTTTTTGCTAATTCATATTGAGGATGATTTTTTAATCCGGGATAATAAATTTTCTTGATATATTTTTGTCCGCTTAAATATTCAGCAATTTGAATTGCGTTTTCATTATGCTGTTTCATTCTAACCGCAAGAGTTTTAGTAGCTCGTAAAGTAAGCCAGCAATCGAAAGGAGAAGGCACTGCGCCGGCTGCGTTCTGTACATATTTTAATCTTTGAAATACTTTATCGCTGCTTGTAATTATTAAGCCTCCAATTATATCGCTGTGACCGTTTATATATTTGGTTGAGCTATGCATTACAATATCGGCTCCCAAGGTAAGCGGATTTTGGAAATAGGGGCTCATAAAGGTATTATCTACAATTGTTAAAATATTATTTTCTTTGGCGAGATCCGTTAACAGTTTAATATCTGTTAAATTCATCATAGGATTGGTAGGAGTTTCAAAGAAAATTAATTTTGTGTTTTCTTTAATTGAATTTTTCACTTCACCGAAATCATTAGTATTTATCCAAGAGAAATCGATTCCATAATCGCGGTATATAGTTTCAAACAATCTGTAAGTACCGCCGTAAACATTGTTGGACACTAAAACATGATCTCCGGCTTTAACAAGGGACATAAGAGCCTGCGTAGCCGCAAGTCCGGATGAGAAAGCAATACCGTATTTTCCTTTTTCCAAAGCCGCAATATTATTTTCCAAAGCGGCTCTTGTCAGGTTATGCGTTCTACCGTATTCATAACCTTTATGTTTGCCTATTGCTTCTTGCGCATAGGTTGATGTTAAATACAAAGGCGTCATTACTGCGCCCGTTGTCGGGTCCGGCTGCTGCCCGGCATGAATTGCGTCGGTTGAAAATCCCATAAAATTCCTTAATTATTTTTACTTAAAAATTCTATTAAATCATACCTGGTTATAATATCGGTAATTCTTCCATATTCTTTAACAAGTACTGCCTGGTGATCTTTTAATTCCTTTCGGACATCTTTTAATGAAGAATCTGCATCCATAATCGGGAAACATTCATGCGATAATACATCATTAATCGGGGCGTTTAATAATTCAGTATTCTCAAGTAATACCGAAGTCAGTCTTGCCTCAATAACACAACCAACCGCTCTGCCGTCTTTTAACACCGGCATTTGATTAAATCCATAGCGGTGAAGTTTTTCAAGAACATCTTTCACCAGATTATCGGCTTCTGCGTACACAAGATCGACAACGCCGGAAGCTTTTTTCAAATTCGAAATATCCTTTAAACATCCTGCTCCGGCGGCGTACATTCCGTGTTCTTTTAGCCATTCAATATCAAAAACCTTTGTTAAATACCTTTCTCCCGTATCGCACACAACAAAAACAATAATATCATTTTCGGATAAATCTTTAGCCACTTCAAGAGTTACATGAACGGCAGTGCCGGTGCTTCCGCCTGCAAAAATACCTTCTATTGTGGAAAGTTTACGGGCCGCGGAAAATGAGTCGGCGTCGCTTACATTTATAAATTTATCGATATATTGAAAATGCACATTTGCCGGAAGGCAGTCCTGCCCAATGCCTTCAACTAAATAAGGCGTACCTTTTATTAATCTATTTTCTTCCTTATATGTTTTAAATATAGATCCGACAGGATCTGCGCCGATTACCTGAATATTTGGGTTCATCTCTTTTAAGAATCTTCCGGTACCGCTTATTGTTCCTCCTGTACCTACACCGGCGATAAAATGAGTTATATTACCGTCGGTTTGTTTCCATATTTCCGGACCTGTAGTTTTATAATGCGCTTCTGCGTTTGCAGGATTGCCGTATTGATAAATAAAAACAGAGTTGGGTGTTTCTTCCGCGATTCTTTTTGCAACAGTAACATAAAATTCAGGAGAGTCGTGTTCCGCGGCATTAGAGACTACAATAACTTCGGCTCCCAATCCTTTCAGATATTTTACTTTTTCAGAGCTTGCTTTATCAGTAAGAACCATTATTGCTTTATAACCTTTAACAGCGGCGGTTAAAGCAAGACCGATTCCCGTATTGCCGCTTGTCGCTTCTACAATTGTCCCGCCCGGTTTTAATATTCCTTTCTTTTCGGCATCCAGAATCATATTTAATCCAATCCGGTCTTTATTACTTCCGCCGGGATTTGCGGATTCTAGTTTTGCGAATATTTGCGGTTTTAAACCTCTATTTAATTTATTCAACTTTACTAATGGTGTATTGCCGATCAATTCAAGTATATTGTTTTTATAGTCCAAGCCGGTACCTCTTTTCAAATTGCATAATCTGATATACTGTCCTATAAATTAACATTTTTTTATATAAATAGATTAATCGATCTTCATTTCTTTAGGATGCGGATTTAATTTTCATTTTATAAAAAATTATATAAAAAACAGAAAGACTAACCATGATAATGTAAAAGCGCACAAATAAAATTATTAAATAATCTCATTTTTAGTTAGCCATTGCTCATTAAAGATGGTGCTGAAATATTTGAATCCCGAATCGCATGCTATAGTAACAATATTTGCAGGTTTATTCAATTCTTCGGCAAATTTAATAGCGGAATATATATTTGCTCCCGTAGAACCGCCGGCTAATATTCCTTCTGTATGAGCAAGTTTTAACGCCCATTTTATTCCGATTTTATCTTCAATTTGTATCATATCGTCAAGCATTTCCAGCTGAGCTGTTTTAATTAGAAACTCGTCGCCAATGCCTTCAATAATATATCTTGAAGGTTTTATAATTTTTTTAGATTTGTAATAATCATAGAAAATTGAACCGATTGGATCAACACCAATAAGTTTAATATCCGGATTTTTTTCTTTAAGATATTTACCTGCCCCGAATAAAGTTCCTCCTGTTCCAACACCGGCAATAAGATAATCTACTTTTCCGTTCATCTGTTCCCAGATTTCAGGTCCGGTCGTAATATAATGTGTTTCGTTATTATCAAGATTATTATGCTGGTCGATATAATAAATTGACGGATCTTCATTTGACATTGTTTGCGCTAAGTTATTATAGCTCTTGAGATGTTCCGGCGGAAGAGACGCATCAACAAGAATAACTTCGGCGCCGAGAACAGAGAGCATTTTTATTTTTTCTCTGCTTGTGGTATCGCGAATTACAATTTTTAATTTATAACCCTTTTGAAGCGCAACAATTGCCAAACCCATTGCAGTATTGCCGGATGAATTTTCAATTATTGTATCTCCGGGTTTTAGTCTTCCTTCAGTCTCTGCTTTTTCGACCATATATTTAGCAATACGGTCCTTAATGCTTCCGCCGGGATTCATGAATTCTAATTTTACGAATATATTTGCTTTTAAACCTTGTGTTATTTTTTCCAGTTTTACAATCGGAGTATTTCCAATTGCGTCAAGAAATGATTTTTCCATAAGAATCCTTAAATAAGAGAATAGCCGCGGAGGAATTCTTCGGACATCATTCTTTTCCTTCCTTCAGGCTGAATTTCCAATATCTCCAATGAGTTTATACCGCATCCTACAAAAATTTCTTTTTTAGTCTGACTAATTTTTCCCGGTTGAAGATTAATATCTGAATTAATTTTAGTTTTATAAATTTTATAAATTTTCCCGTTTTGTTTAAAAAACGCGCCGGGATAAGGTGAAAGTCCGCGAATTAAATTGTGGATTTTTTCTGCCGGATCAGTCCAATTAATTTCGCAAAGTTCTTTAGTGATTTTAGGCGCCGGGGATGATAAAGAATCATCCTGTTCTTTTAAATTAACTTTCCCTTCCTCAATTAATTTAATGGTATCAAAAACCAGTTCGGCTCCGGCAGCGCTCATTTTATCATGTAGAGAGCCGAAATTATCTTCATCATTTATTATTATTTCTTTTTGAAGGATCATATTCCCCGTATCAACTTTTTCCTGCAGAAAAAAAGTCGTAAGTCCGGTTATTTTATCACCGTTAATCAGCGACCACTGGATTGGCGCCGCCCCTCTGTATTTAGGCAGAAGTGAGCCATGCAGGTTAAAAGATCCTTTAGGCGGAATTGTAAAAACTGACTTAGGCAATATTTTGAAAGCTACTATGATAAACAGATCGGCATTAAAATTCCGCAATTCAGTCACAAATTTTTCATCATTTAATTTTTCGGGCTGCAATACAGTTAAATTATTTTGAACGGCAAAATCTTTAACTGGAGTAAAACTTACTTTTTTACCTCTGCCTCTTTCCTTATCAGGCGCCGTAACGACAGCTGAAATTTCATATCTGCCATTATATATTTTTTCTAAAACAGGGACGGCAAAATAGGGCGTGCCGAAAAAAACAATTTTCATTATTTAATCTCTCCGGGAAGGAATATTTAAGCAATGTAAAAATGGAAGTTTATTTTTCTGTTATCGGGTAATCGACATCAACTTCTCTTTTCATGATTCTCAATAAATCATTCTGCATTTGCTTTTTAATTTCAGATTCAACTCTGTCGGGAATCATTTTCCCAATCAAATGATCATATTCATGCAGAATTACGCGCGCGAACAAATTATCTGCTTCAATTTCCTGTTCTTTTTCATCGGTATCAATGTAGCGCACCTTAATAATTTTCGGTCTTTCAATTTCCGCTCTTAAACGGGGCAGACTTAAGCAGCCTTCATCCATAATTATTTGTTCTTCCGACTCTTCAATTATTTCAGGATTAATCATTATCAGCGGTTTCATTTTTTCATAACCTTCTACCGGCTGAAGATCGATTATGAAATATTTATCTTTTAGTCCTACTTGATTAGCCGCTAAACCTATACCGTCGGCATTTCTCATAGTTTCGAACATACTTTGAATATTAAAAATCATTTCATCGTTTACCTGTTTAACAGGTTCGGCGATATTTCTTAAAATTTTATCACCGTAAATCGTAATTGGGAATATGGACATTAAAACTCCTAATTTGCTTTTTGAACTTTAGGCGAAATAACTTCCGCGCTTAAATCTTTATATAAAATAACCTCTGTTGAATAAAACAACATTCTGATTAACAGTCTAAAAATAATTAACATTTGTTGAAGAATAAAGGAGACAATTAAAAAATAAAATGGTGTTTCGGGAATTGTCACGCGGACAAGATTATAAACCACCGCCCCGGCCGCGCCGATTATTGCAATAAACAGAAAAAGGATAAATACTTTTGCGAAATTTTCTTTCAGGAATTCAGCGGTATCAATAAGCACTCTTATTATTTTATATTTATCTTTTACAGCAACATTCACTTTAGAATAATCAGAAATTAATGCGATTACTCCTATAAAAAATATAAGAAGAATATAACGCATCATCATAAATACAAATTCGGCAGTTTCGTTTTCGGAATTTTTGAAAAATGATATTATCAAATACCCCAGATAATCATTTATTAAAAACGCAATACTGAAAAACAGAAGCGAAAAAAGAAGTAGTTTTGTATAACGCACAAAATATTTAACCCCGCCGTAGAAGAAATCAACTGAATGATTTTTTTCCGGTATATGAAATATTGAAATTAGTCCGCCCACAAAAAATGTCTGAACCAGCAAATAAATTCCCATCATTCCGTAAAGCATAAAAGGTATTTCGGTAAGATTTGACTTATAAATATTCAGAAACTGAATAAACCATATATAATCGAAATTGAGAGCCAGTTTATCGCTTAACATTGAACGGTTAAGACTATCAAGCAGCACGGCATAAATAGGGATTGAAAGAAGAAATGCCGAAGAGGCGTTTGCACCCCATAAAAGAAAAACAAATTTCTTATTGTAATAAACCGAACGGGTTCCCATTTGCAATGTTTCTTTAATTGTTCTATACATTAAATACTTCCCAGCATCATTAATGCATTCTGGACCCAGAAAAACCATCTAACCGCAAGCGAAAGAGATGCCCAATACTTCCCTTCCATTGTATATGAATTATTAGCGTAATTAATATCCATGATATTTTTATATTCATGGTCAATTACCCCCGCATAAACTTTATTCTTTGTTTCGAACTCAACAATCTTCCACTTCTCTTTCCCGTCCCAATGTTTATATAATGTATCCGTTTCTGTAATTAATGCGATTTCATTTTTAAATATCCCGTCGCCAAGTCTCTCTACAAACACTTCATATTTATTTCCGTTTTTAACAACGCTGCGTACTTTATAATCAAATATTCTGGAATTCTCAAATACATTTTCCCAGAACCAGGATAAATCAATATCGGAATTCTTATTAACAATATTTATAAAATCCGCGCTTTCCGCGTGAGTGAATTTATAAGTGTCAAAATATTCTTTAAATATTTTCATCATTGTACCATGGCCTAAAATTCTTTCAAGCGAAAGAAGCATAAGTTCAGGTTTAAAATTAGCGTGCACGAAGTACGGATAAAAGAAGGGAATTTTGAATGAAGTGTCGGCTATGGCACCTATAGACATATTCTTATAATAAGCATTTAACGCGTTTGAACCTTCGGGACGGTGGATATTATTAATAGAATATATAATCGGGATTTCTTCAAATGTAAGAAAATTAAATCCGTATACGGGAATATAATTTGCAAATTTAAAATTCGCCAAAGGTTCGCCGTAATATTCTTTTAATATTTTAGTCGTAAAATAGCTGGTTATGCCTTCGTCGAGCCATGCTTCGTTTACTTCGTTATTAGCCACAATTCCGTAAAAGTATTGATGTGAAAATTCATGAACGGTTACATTCTCCGGATCTTGAGTTCCTTTGGGGGAAAATAACGGCGCGCTTACAGTAAAAAACGTAGGATATTCCATACCGCCGGAATTACTTGTACGCGGAACATCAACAAGAGAAATAGTATTATAAGGATAGCCGCCAATATTTTTTTCAAAATATTCCAAAGAATTTTTTACGGCGTCAAAATATCTTGGTATAAATTTTTCTTTTTCAGGCTGAACATATGTTTTTACAATTAATTGTCCGCCGTCTTTTTTTGTTAATACTTTTTCATTGTATAAAATATTATCAGTTGCCATCCAAACAAAATCATGCACATTTTCCTGAAAAAATCTTAATGTTTTTTTATCGATATTTCTTTTTTCATTTATTAGATCTCCGGTTGCCGCAACCGTATAATCCATAGGAACGGAAATAGAAACATCATATTTACCGAAATCCGAATAAAAATTTGTAAATGGATGAAATTGATTTGTGGTCCATACCCCTTCTTTAAACACACCGGCTTTAGGAAACCATTGTGAGATAAAATAGAAATTTCTGCCTTCGGCATAACCAAAACGTAAAAGCGATTTAGGAATTCTGATTTCATATTCAAAATAAATTTGAGCCGAATCTCCGGGCAACAAAGCATTATCAATTATTACTTTAGCCACAGTACTGTCGAATTCATTATTAACATCCGGCTGAAAATAAATAAGTTCTTTTTCAACTCCGTTGACCAGCAATTTACTTATTACAATTTCTGTTTTTCCTTTGTCGTCAACATTAATTCTTTTATTAAGAAGAGTTTTATTGTTTTTAAATCCGTTTGCATACAAATGAAATTGGATTTCATTGGTTGAAAAATCTGTTAAATTCCGCCAGATAAGATTTTCTTGTACCTTAAGTAGTTTTGAATCGGTATTTAATTCGGCATAAATTTGATATTCGGTTTTATATTTTTTTGAATTGTCCGGATTTATTTCAATAAAAGAGTTACTATTTCCGGAATTGCCGCTTAAATTTAATTCGCTTACGTAAGCGAATCCCGCAAATAGTATTAAAAGAAATAAAATGTAAAGTTTATTCATGATGTCAAAATTAAAGATATAGCTTGTTATTAGCAATTAACCGGCAGTATAAAATCTCACCTTAATATAACCCAAATAGGTTATTGTAATAATATCCTGGTAAAGCTATTATTATTATGAAATTAAAACAATACGAGGCGTAATTGAACTTCCCCGCATTTAAGCATCTGATCATTATTATATTTGTTTTGTTATGCTTTAATTACATAAACGCTCAAACTAATGATGTTACTATTTCAGGTTTTGTAACCGACGCATCAACCGGCGAAGCTTTAATTGGAGCTAACATACTTTTATACTCAGATACCGTTAATGTTAACAATCGCCCTTTAAGAGGAACCAGCACAAACAGATACGGATTTTACGCTTTGCCTAAAATAACCTCCGGCAAGTATTTTGTAATTTATAGGAGTCTGGGTTATAAAACGGTAGTAAATGAATTTAACGTAACTTTAACATCCGGGATCGTAAAGAATAATGTTGAAATGATCGGAGAAGAAGTTCAGATTGACGAAGTATTGGTAAAAGCTCAAAAAGAAAAAGATATTCTAATAAGCAAAATCGATATACCGGAAGCAATATTAAAACAACTCCCTTCATTAAGCGGCGAAATAGAAATATTTAAGTCGCTTGCCATGCTTCCCGGAGTGCAGACTGCTTCAGAAATATCAAGCGGATTATATATCAGAGGAGGATCTCCAGATCAGACTCTTACATTGGTTGACGGAATGGTTTTATATAATCCTTCGCATCTCGGTAATTTCACAAGCACATTTAACTCCAACGCGCTTCAGGATTTAAGATTAATTAAAGGCGCATTCCCGGCAGAATACGGAGGCAGATTATCAAGTGTTCTTGATATTACTTTAAGAAGCGGAAGCAAGGAAAAAGATAAAGGCACAATCGGATTGGGGGCAATTAATTCTTTTATAACTATGGAAGGTCCGCTTACGGATAATTCTACATATATGATTGCCGGTCGAGGCATGTATTACGATGCATTTCAAAAAACATTTAATAATGAAAGTTCTGTCCCCCGTTACAATTTTTACGATATAAACTCCAAGTTCACATATTCAATTTCCGAAAACGATGTTGTTTCATTATCCGCTTTTTTCAGCCGCGATCATTTATACAGTCCGGGAAACGCAAGCAGGTTAATTTATGATATATCATGGCAGAACGGTGCGTTTAATATTAACTGGCTTCAGAATACATCAAAATCAGTTTTAACGAACACAACGGTAAGTTATATCAATTATGAGTTTAAATCGATTCTTGACGACGACCCGGCCGCGGTTTCGGCATCTGATTATTTCTCAAAATCAATTCTTAATGATTTTTTGATCAGGAAAAGTTTTGATTTCTACTGGCACGAAGACCATACAATCAAAACCGGGATCGATTTCTCAATTCATAATTATGATATAGTTTCAAGTAATTTTTATGATGTGAACTTTGAAACCAACGAATTGTTAAGGGAACAGCATAGCGCCAAAGAGGCTTCGTTTTATCTTCAGAACGAATCTCATTTCTCGTCCTTATTCAGCACCAATATCGGTTTACGATTATATTATTTTAGTGAAAGTAAATTTTTTGATTTTGAGCCGAGAATTTCTCTTTCATTTTCTTTAACACAGGACTTATCAATTAAAGCCGCATATGCCACCGCTCATCAGTTTCTGCATCTGCTTACAAGAAATGATAAATCGCTGCCAACAGATTTATGGCTACCTTCATCAAAAAATATAGATCCCAGCCGCTCAACACAATATGTAGCCGGAATTGAGCAGCTATTCGATAATCAGAAATATTTAGTAAGTATTGAAGCATATTACCGCGATATGAAAAACTTATACGAGTTTAAGGAATCATCTGACTTTAATTATGCCGAACCGATTTATACACAGTTAACCAAGGGAGAAGGCGAAGCATACGGATTGGAATTCTTTTTGAATAAAAGAAGCGGAGATTTTACCGGCTGGATTGGTTATTCAATGGCATGGACAAGAAGGTTGTTTCCGGATTTAAATGCGGGTAAAATATTTTACCCGAGATACGACAGGCGGCATGACGTATCGGTAGTTTTAGCGTATGCCGTTACTGAAAACTTCAGCGTAAGCCTTACATGGTTGTATGCAACGGGACAGGGTTTTACTCTCCCATTCGGTCAATACCAGTTTGAAGATATACTGCCCAATCCCAACAGTGAAATTAAACTTGATTATTCCGAAAGGAACGGCTATAAACTTCCCGATTATCATAAGCTGGATATTAATTTCTCATATAAATTCAACTTCATGAAATTACCTTTTGAAATTTACTGCAATCTTTTAAATGTTTACAACAGACAGAATGCTTTCGCGCATTATGTAACAATTGAAGACAGCGGCGGCGGAAAAAACGTTCCCGTGCAAAAACAAATTACTTTGTTCCCTTTTATACCAACAGTCGGTCTTAAAGTAGATTTTTAACGGTGAGAAAATGGAAAAAAATATAACATTTATAATAATTTTATCCGCAATAATATTTACAAACTGCGAAAATGAACAGGTTGTTGAAATTTCCGATTCCTACATTGAGAAAGTTGTTGTAAGGGCGGAACTAGTTAAAGACAGTCTTTTCCAGGGTGTTTCAATAACAAGAACTCTTCCGCTTAACCAGCCCTATGATTTTAATTACGCGGAGTTTGAAAGTTTTACCGGATACCTAAGAATAAATGATACCGTTATTGTTCCCCTGCATTACACGGAAAACGGAATATATAAACCTCTGCATAGTTTGAGAATTAAAGGAAATAAAAAATATGAATTAATTGCGAATGCCGGAGGAACACAAATATATGCCGAAACATTTATACCTGATACAACCGTAATTATAAAGTCATATTTTAAGGATAATATATTCCTGGAAGCCCGTATAATTCCCAATTCGCATTATTCTTACGGGGCGGTTTGGGCAATTCAATCTTCTGTTAACCCGGTATTCGCCGATGATTTTTTCAGTATTGTAGAGCCATTGAGCAACTCAGGAACAATTAATGTGCAGACAAAAGAATTCTCTCTAAATTATTTGAATAACCCGGGATTAAGAATTCAAGTTTATGCCTTTGATAAAAACTTCACTCCATATTTTAAAACTAAAAAATACTCTCAATCCATTACAAATACATTCGGTCAAGGCGGAGGTTCTGTTACTTGGAATGTAAAAGGAGAAAATGTAATAGGAATTTTTATTGGTTATGCCCGTTCGCAGCTTATTAAACCTGACAGAGATTAGAACAAGGAAATACTTTGATGCGCCAAATATATTTTATATTCATAATTTCAATAATTGTAATCGCAAATTTAAGATGTATTGAAGAAAACATTGCGGTCAATTCAACAGAAGAGCTTGATAATTCGGCATTGCTTCTTCGAGAATTTGAAGAACGGGGCGACTTCATAAATTCGGATGAATTCCCGGCTTTAATTAGTGCCGATTCGGTATTTACGGAATTAGATAACTTTACGGTTATTGATGTAAGAAACTTATCTGATTTTTTACAGGGCCATATAACAAATTCGGTAAATGTAACGAAAGAAAATTTGTATGATTATGTTGCAGGTCTTGAGAATAATAAAAATAAGATACTTCTTGTAAGCAATACAGGTCAGGCCGCAGCTTATTATTTAACGTTGTTAAGATATGCAGGATTTAAAAATGTTTATTCACTAAAATTTGGGATTGCAGTTTGGAACGATAATTTCGCTCATTTATGGAAAAATAATTTTAATAATTTTATCAACGATTCCAGTTCACCTTTTAATCCCCAATATGATTTCAATCATATCGCGCAATATTATAAAGCATCGTCAAACAGACTGCCTGAATTACAATTAAGCAAGGAAAATCTAACGGTAACTGAAATAGCCGAAGAAAGAATTAGAGCTGCAATAAATCTAGGGTTTGATGAAAAATCATCGGGCGAAATAATAACGGAAAACACCGTAGGTATTGAATACATAACATGGAAAAATTATAAAAACACAAATGAGTTTTTTATTATCTGTTTCGCTAACACGGCGCTTTATTTCAGACCGAATACATCCCGCGGCTGTCTTTTACAGTGTTCTGGCCATCCTTGGGGAACTTATTTATATAATGCATTTCCTCCCTACGGCGATTTAAGAAGCACTGCAGATTTGCAGTCGTTGCCTAACAATAAACCAATTATTATTTACAGTTTCACAGGTGAAAGAAGCGCAATGGCTGTAGCTTATTTAAAAATGCTCGGTTATGATGCGCGATCTGTTGTTTTCGGAGGACATTACATGTTCCGCTCCAGGTTTATAACAACTAATTTTTATTCATCGGAACTGCTTGCAAGTTTCGGAATACAGGAAAGTAGTTTTAAAAATTACCCTTATTCAAATTAGAACAATTTATTTAAAACGGGACTTTAATTATAATGTTAAGACTAATAAATAGTATAATAATAACTTTGATGTTAATTATTATTTCTGGTTGTCTTGAAGAAAACATTTCAGTAACAGCAACAGAGGATTTTAATAATTCAGCGCTGCTTTTACGAGAACTTGAAGAACGCGGCGACTTTATTAATTCACCGGAATTCCCTGCCTTGGTTAGCGCCGAATCGGTATATAATGCATTTAACAGCTATATAATAATTGATATAAGACCAAAAATAGAATATGATAACGGACATATAATAAACTCAATAAACGTAAACAGCGATGAATTATACGAATACGCAACTAAAATTGATGCCGGGACTAAAAGTATTCTGCTTGTCAGCAGAACCGGCCAAGCAGCGGCATATTATTTAACACTTTTAAGATATGCGGGAATAAAAAATATATATTCTCTTAAGTTCGGAATAGCGGTTTGGAATAATTACTTTGCTCATCTATGGACAAATAATTTTAATAATTTTATTGACGACAGAGCCGATTCGGAATTAGCAAACGGACAATATGATTTTAACAATATTGCTCAATATTTCAAACCGGCTTCCAACAAATTGCCGAATATAAACCTTAGCAAACCAAATTTATCTCAGAAAGAAATTACCGATGAAAGAATCAAGGAAGTAATTGCTTTAGGATTTGACGAAGCAAGCTATGGAAATATTATTACAGAAAATACTGTAGGCATCGAATATGTCGCATGGAAAGACTACAAAACTAGCGAAGAGTTTTTTATAGTTTGTTATGCAAACTCTGAATTATATTTTAGACCGCAGGAAACAAGGGGTTGTCTTCTTGAATGTTCTTCGCACCCGTGGGGCACACATTTATACAATGCCTTCTACCCTTACAATGATTTTAGAAGTTCGGCAGAACTACAGAGTCTTCCGAATAACAAACCGATTATTATTTACAGTTTTACCGGTGAAAGAAGCGCGATGGCCGTCGCATTTCTTAAATTGTTCGGATATAACGCAAAGTCAGTTATATTCGGAGGCCAATATATGTTCCATTCAAGATTTGTAACAACAAATTATAATTCATCCGAATCTTTATCGAAATTTGGAATTACAGAAAAAAGTTTTAAGAATTACCCATACTCTAATTAAGTATAATGTACAGTTAGTTAACGATTGGCTTTTTATAGATTTTATAACATAAACTTTTTGTTATAAGCAATTTTACTATTTCCGATAATAATACAGTTCGTTTGTATAATATTAATCGGACTAAAATAACTAACTCTAATTACAGTTATGGATGAGCTAATGAATTATTCCACATTAATATTATTTTTTTTAATATTATTAACCGCATGTATTGATAATAATGATTTACTATTGAATTCAACAGTACCGTTAGAACAAAATGCCTTAATTTTAAGAGAAGCCGAAAGCAGAGGATATTTTTTAAACACGCCTGAATTCCCGGCATTGTTAAATTCCGAGGATATATATAATGAAATCGAAAATTATAATATAATAGATGTCCGTCCTGCTGATCATTATAATTCGGGATATATAAATAACTCAATTAATATTAATCATAAAGATTTGTATGATTATGTAAGTAATTTGGAGTCAGACAAACCTATATTATTGGTAAGCATTAATGGACAGGCTTCAGCTTACTACACTTCCCTTTTCAGATCGTATGGAATAAAAAATATTTACTCATTAAAATTTGGAATAGCCGGGTGGAATAAATTATTTGAATATGAAATGATGGATTACATAGGAAATAAATCTTTAGGACATTCGATATTTCATTCCACTAATGGAAAACATTATAATCTGCCCGAAATTATTGAAGATACTGCTTCAGAAAATATCAAAGAGATATTTGATCAAAGAATAAAAAATCTTTTTCAGGAAGGATTTAATGAAATATTATCCAATAAGCAGATAGAAGATTCGCAAAATGATATCAGTTCATGCAGCTTCGGATATCTATATTCCAATATTAATCAAAATGAAATATTTGTCATGGCCAGCACAACAACTGATATTAAATATAATTTTCCAAAACCAGCAGGCACCATAATTTTTCACCCGTTTAACGGTATAAATGATTTTTATTCAACGGAAAAATTACAGACAATTCCTTCCGATAAAATAATAACATGTTTTAGTTATTCGGGTCAGATTAGCGCAGCTACAGTAGCATATTTAAGACTATTAGGATATAACGCCAAGTCGCTTTTATTCGGCGTACAATATTACGGGTACGATGCTATTAAAAACACTATAAGTACAGGAAGATTATATATTTACAATTCATCTAATGATTTCCCGATTATAAAAATAAATAATGTGCAGTAAAGGAATAGAATAAAGATACTAATTATGAAAAAATCAGTACCAATTATTTTTATAATATTTATTTTAATTGCTCAAGGCTGCATTGAAGAAATCACCGATTCCGCAGCCGGATTCAATTTTAATAACTCCGCATTAATTCTGCGTGAAATTGAATCGAGAGGAGATTATATTAATTCACCTAACTTCCCCGCTTCAATTACGGCCGAAGAATTAAATTCAAACTTAGCAAATTATATAGTTTTGGATGTTAGAAAAGCCGAAGATTTCAGCAACGGACATATTAAAGATGCCGTTAACATAACAAGCGGATCGTTACTTGACTATATTATTAATTCTAATAATTTGAATAAAGATTTTGTAATAATCAGTAATACAGGCCAGGCATCTTCTTATTATACCGCGTTATTGAGGTTATACGGATTAAGGAATGTATATTCACTTAAATTCGGAATGGCTTCCTGGCATAAAGATTTCTCTCACTATTTTACGGATAACATAGCTGAATTGACGAATATGGAAAATTACCATAATGTTGATAATCCCAAACCAAATTTTTCTGAACTACCTTTATTGGAAAAAGGAAATAATCTTACTGCCGGTGAATTATTAAACAAGCGAATTATAGATTTTCTAATTGAAGGTTTTAATGAAAATGCCTTGCCGTATTCAATCACGGTAAATACTATTGACAAAGATTATTTTGCAAGCATGATAAATTTGAATAGTTCTGAATATTTTATAATATGTTCCGGTAAATCAGATTTATATTTTGTGGGACAGCTCGGCGTATTTGAAAATCCAGGTCACCCAAAAGGAGCTGTGCTTTATAAAACGTTTTATCCGGTTTCAGAATTAAGTAGTGTAAATTATCTGCAGACAATACCGGTTTCAAAAAAAATAATTTTGTACAGCTACGCAGGAGAACTAAGTGCAATAATAACAGCTCATTTAAGACTTTTAGGATATGACGCCAAATCACTTTTATTCGGCGCACATGCCCTTTTCTATCAAAGGTTAGCTTCATCAGAAGCTTTTATAAATTATACATATCATATAAACTTAGTGAAAGATTTCCCTTATGTTAAGTAAATACATTCTGATTTTTGCAGTTATAATCACCGGCTGTATTGAAGAAATCGACACTGCAAATATTCCATTAGAAGAATTCACAACAAGCTCGTTATTGCTGCGAGAGATAGAAGAAAGAGGCGATTACATAAACACAAGCGCATCATCTCTTTTTTCATCCTTTGTTACGGCAGATTCGCTTTACAGAAATAAGGATAAGTTTGATATTATTGATATAAGATCTACTGATAAGTACCAAGCGGGACATATTGAAGGTTCAGTAAATATTTCAACTAATAATTTATTCGAATATTTTAAAAACAACTCAATTAAAAATTCAGTAATTGTAAGCAGCAGCGGACAATCGGCGGCATATTATACGTACCTTTTCAGAATATACGGTTATTCAAATGTTTACTCGTTATTATTCGGAATCGCTGCGTGGAATAAATTATTTGAAAATGAAGTTCTAAATAACGTAAGCAATATGGGAATAGGAACAGATATAACATTACATTATCCTTCAAAATATTATTCTTTACCTGCGGTCCCTAATGTTGAGAATAAAAATATAAAAGATTTATTTGAAGAACGTATAATAAATTTATTTCTTGAAGGTTTTCAAGAAGAAATACCTATAGGAGTCGATACTTACCAATCAATTAATACAATTAATTTCGCGCAGCTTAAATCAAACTTATCCGATTATTACACTGCCTGTTACGGAACCTCGGATTTGTATAGTGATCCTAAAGGCGGAATTGGCCACCTGCCGGGTACGGTTTTATATTATCCATATTATCCAAATTCTGATTTAAGCAGTGTATCGTTTCTGCAAACCTTTCCGGACGATAGAAAGATAGCAATTTACAGCTATTCGGGACATTTAAGCGCAATGTTAACTGCACATCTAAGATTATTAGGTTATGATGCAAGGTCGGTATTATTCGGCGGACTTGACGGTAATTATAACTATTTAAAAGATTTAATAAGCGCGGGAAGGTTCTATTATTATACCGGCGCAAAAGATTTTCCGTTAATTATTAATTAATAAAAAAAACCCGCATAACTGCGGGTTTTTAATAACTGAAAAGCGGCTCTATTTGATTTCAATATTTTTGGGTTTTATTCTTTCATGTTTGGGAAGCTGAACAGTCAATATTCCGTTTTCGAAAGTCGCGTTAATTTTATTATTGTCAACGCTGTCGGATATTTTGAATTTTCTATAATAATTTCCAGTTTCTGTTTCTTTAAGAACATACTTCCTATTAAACATTTGAGAATAATTAATTCTTCCCATCAGAATAAGATTGCCTTCTTCCATTTTAATTTTTACATCTCTTTTTTCAACACCGGGCATAACCGCGGTTAAGAAAAAATCGTCTTCTGTTTCATATATGTCAACTAAAGGAGCAACCCAGGATTCATTTTCCAAAGCTTGTTCCCAGCTTTTTTCTTCTGTAACATTTACCCCGTTTTCGGGAGTTACAACTTCTTTATTTGCAGTCATAACAACCTCCAATTTATTTTATTATTGATATAAGTTTATTATTTGTCTTTGTCATCATCAACAACTTCATAAGAAGCATCTTCTACATTATTTTCCTTGCCTTCTTTTTTCGGTTCCGCCGAAGCATCTTTATTAGCTTCGCTTTGAGCTGAACCGTTATCGCCCGGCTGTGCCTGCTGTCCGGCCTGCTGATAAATCTTTTGAGAAATATCGCCCCATACTTTTGTAAGGCTTTCCGTTGCAGCTTTTATTTTATCAGAATCATTTGATGCCAATGCTTCTTCGGTTTTTTTGATTTCACTTTCCAAAACACTCTTATCCTGACTTTCGAGCTTATCCTTTAATTCTTCCATTTGTTTTTTTGTCTGGAAAACAAGGTTATCAGCTTGGTTTCTAATTTCCACGGATTCTTTTTTCTTTTTATCTTCGGCAGCGTGTTCTTTAGCTGCGTTTTTCATCTTTTCAATTTCATCTTTATTTAATCCGCTAGAGGATGTAATGCTGATGCTCTGTTGTTTATTAGTCGCTTTGTCCTTTGCCGATACATTAAGGATACCGTTAGCGTCAATATCAAATGTTACTTCAACCTGAGGTACGCCTCTGGGTGCCGGCGGAATTCCGTCAAGATGAAATCTTCCCAATGTTCTGTTATCCGAGGCCATAGGTCTTTCACCTTGAAGTACATGTATTTCAACTGAAGGCTGATTGTCTGCCGCGGTTGAAAACACCTCGCTTTTCTTTGTCGGAATAGTTGTGTTCGCTTCAATCAATCTAGTCATAACACCGCCTAGAGTTTCAATTCCTAATGAAAGCGGAGTAACGTCGAGAAGGAGAACATCTTTTACGTCTCCGGCTAAAACGCCGCCTTGAATTGAAGCGCCTATTGCAACAACTTCATCTGGATTCACGCCTCTATGAGGTTCTTTTTCAAAAATTCTTTTTACAAGTTCCTGTACTTTAGGAATTCTAGTTGACCCGCCGACCAGAATAACTTCATCAATTTGAGAAGCGGTTAAACCTGCGTCTTTAATCGCGTTTTGGCAGGGTCCAACAGTTCTTTCAATTAATTTATCAACAAGCTGTTCAAATTTCGCTCTGCTTAAATTTATATTTAAATGTTTAGGTCCGTCCTGAGTAGCAGTAATAAAAGGTAAATTAACATCCGTCTGCATAGAAGAAGACAGTTCAATTTTAGCTTTTTCAGCGGCTTCTTTTAATCTTTGCAAAGCCATTGGATCTTTGCGAAGATCTATTCCTTCTTGTTTCTGAAATTCATCCGCAAGAAAATCGATTAATACCTGGTCAAAATCATCTCCGCCCAAATGAGTATCGCCGTTTGTGGATTTAACTTCAAATACACCGTCGCCTAATTGAAGCACAGAAATATCAAAAGTACCGCCGCCTAAATCGTATACCGCAACAATTTGTTCTTTATTTTTTTTGTCTAAACCGTATGCCAATGCGGCAGCAGTTGGTTCGTTTATAATTCTTCTAACCGTTAAGCCTGCAATTTCGCCTGCGTCTTTTGTTGCTTGTCTTTGCGCATCATTAAAATAAGCCGGGACGGTAATAACTGCTTCGGTTACTTCCTGACCTAAATATTCTTCAGCAGTTTTTTTCATTTTTTGAAGAATCATAGCGCTAACTTCGGGAGGAGAGTAAAGTCTTTCGTCAATTTTTACTCTTGCCGTTCCGTTATCCCCTTCAACAACACTATAAGGGACTTCATGAATTTCATGTTTAACTTCCTCAATTCTTCTTCCCATAAATCTTTTTATTGAAAAGATAGTATTGTGAGGATTAGTAACTGCCTGGCGTTTAGCCGGCTGGCCTATTAATCTTTCGCCGCTTTTAGTAAAAGCAACAACTGATGGTGTTGTTCTGCCGCCTTCGGAATTTGGTATTACAACCGGTTCATTACCTTCCATCACCGCAACGCAAGAGTTTGTTGTTCCTAAATCAATTCCTATTATTTTTCCCATTATAATCACTCCTTATAATTTTAAGGCGGCAGAGAAACTCTGCCGCAGATTTTGTTTATTTCAATTCAATAAGTTTTTCTTTTGTCTTTTTGCTTTCAATTTTCTTCAAAACAATATTAAGCATACCGTCGTTAAATTTAGCGTCTACTTTATCGGTGTTAACTTCGGCAGGCAATGTAAAACTTCTGCTGAAAGAGCCGTAAGTTCTTTCGCATCTGTAATAATTTTTATCCTTGCTCTCTTCTTCTTTTTTCTTTTCACCTTTGATGGTCAAAATATTATCTTGTAAGGTGATTTTTAGATCTTCTTTTTTTACACCCGGTATTTCGGCTTCAACTAAAAGCGTATCTTCTTTTTCCGAAATATCAATTCTTGGTGAAAAAGAATTATCTACATTAAGTCCAAAAGAAGGAAAATCATCAAAATATTTTTTAATTTGATTTTGAAAAGATTCGAACTCTTTTAAGGGTTCAAATTTAATAAGTGTCATGGTTGACCTCCTTTTTTGTTAATTATACGTGAATAAATAGACAAGTAACGTGCCATCTCAGAATAGACGCTTAAGTTGTTTTATTCCAACAACTTATGAGTTTTTGGACGATTTTTAATTATACGGCATAATTGACACATGATATAGCATTTTGTCGCTATATCTATATATATGACACTTAATATGACTATATTACATAAACTTTAACTGGAGTATGCCTTGTTTAATATTGAAAAATTTGACATTAAGTTAAGTACCGAAACGATTGGAAGAAATTTCATTTATTGTGAAGATATTGATTCAACAAACAGTTTTTTATTAAAATCGAAAGAATATAATAAACATGGATTGGTATTTTTTGCCGAATATCAAAGTGCGGGACGCGGAAGAAGAAACAGAACCTGGCTGAGCACTAAGGAACAAAACCTTACTTTTTCTATCATGCTTAAAGATGGAATATCGGCCGATAATATAAATATTTTGATATTGGGTGCGTCGGTAGCTGTTGCTCAAGCTCTTGAAAATCTTTATCAGTTTAAGGTAAATTTAAAATGGCCTAATGATGTTTTGATTAATAATAAAAAAATATCGGGTATTCTTGTAGAGTCGACATCAAAAGGAAGTAAAATTGAGAAAGCTGTTATCGGCATTGCCGTAAATGTGAATCAAGCGGGTTTTACAGGTCAATTTAATATTCAGCCCACTTCTGTAAGAAAAGAATTCAGAAAGGAAGTAAGCCGTGAAAAATTATTAAGTGAAATATTAAACTGCTTTGAGGAGATTTTTAATCTAAGTATCAACAATAAAGAAAAAGTATTAAATGATTGGAGAATGCGCTGTAATTTAATCGGTGAAAAAATTAAAATTGAGGACGGGGATAAAACCATACACGGTATTTTTGAAGACATTGATGAGAACGGGTATCTCCAGTTAAAAACAAATAATGAAATAACTTCGATTCATTTCGGAGAGATAAGTCTGCCCCAATGAGAAAAGTTTATTTTGATAATGCAGCTACAACAAAACTTCACCCCCGAGTATTTGAAAAAATGCTCCCATATCTAAAAGAAGATTTCGGGAATCCTTCGTCAATTCATTCCTACGGAAGAAAGGTAAGAGTGGCTATTGAAGAATCGAGGGAATTTATAGCCGATTTTATTAATGCCGATCCGGCGGAAGTTTATTTTTTAAGCAGCGGAACGGAAGCTAATAATTTTTCTTTATTCGGAATTGCAAAAACGGAATATTATGATTCAGGGAAAAATTCAATAATTACTACAAAAGCCGAACATCATTGTATTATTGACGCTTGCAGAGAATTAAGTCGGCTTGGGTTTGATATAATTATTACTGATGTTCAGCATGATACTTCTGCCTGCGTTGATGTAATTGAAAAATCAATTACATCAAATACCTCGCTGGTTTCTGTCATATTTATAAATAATGAGACCGGTGTCATTAACGAAATTGAGAAAATCGCAGAAACCTGCAGAAAACACGGAGTATATTTTCACAGCGATGCAGTTCAAAGTTTCGGAAAAGTAAAAATTGACGTGAAAGAAATAGGAGTAGATTCTATTTCCGCATCGGCACATAAAATCAACGGGCCAAAAGGTATCGGAATGGTTTACGCCAAAAGCGGTACTCCCCTTTCACCTATGATTTTCGGGGGTTCGCAGGAAAGAAGCCGCAGGGCCGGGACAGAAAACGCGGCGGGAATTATTGGTTTTGCTGAAGCAGTTAAAATTGCAAGTGAAAATATGTTTGAGAACCATAATATAACTTTAAAAATTAAGGATAGGTTTATAGCTGGAATAAAAGAGATAGATAATAAATTTATTGAATTTAACGGCGGCAAAAATGCATCGCCTTACATTTTAAGTTTAACATTCAACAGCAATCATTACAATAATGACGCAGAGTCAATGCTGATGTTTCTTGATATAAACGGAATAGCCGCTTCAAACGGCGCGGCCTGCACATCCGGAACATTAAAACCATCTCATGTAATTTTAAGCAGTGGAAAAAGCGCGGCAGACGCCAACGGATCAATACGTTTTTCATTCAGTTATGAAAATACGATTGAAGAGGTTGATTATGTTTTGGAAATTTTGAATAAAATGGCAGATAAATTCCGGAAATAAATTCCGGAATTTATTGTTATGACAAATAATTTATTGTAAGAAGTAACTTTTCCCTGAGGTTTTTACGGTTAACAATAAAATCAACAAATCCGTGGTCCTCTAAAAATTCGGATCTTTGGAATCCTTTCGGCAAATCTCTTCCGATAGTTTGTTTAATAACTCTCGGACCGGCAAAACCAATTAATGCATTTGGTTCCGCAATATTAATGTCTCCCAACATAGCGTAGCTGGCAGTAGTTCCGCCTGTAGTCGGGTCGGTTAAAATTGAGATATATGGAATTTTCGCTTCCGCAAGTCTTGCAAGTCTTGAACTTGTTTTAGCCATCTGCATTAATGAAAATGCGCCTTCCATCATTCTTGCTCCTCCGCTCTGTGAAATAATTACAAGCGGAATTTTCTGCTGATAAGCTTTATCAATAGCCCGAGCCAATTTTTCACCAACTACTGAGCCCATGCTTCCGCCAATGAATTTAAAATCCATACAACCGAAAGCTATTTTCTTGCCTTCAATTTTTCCGATACCTGTTCGAACGGCATCATATAAACCGCTTTTTTTAATTGTAGCGGGAATTCTTTCCGAATATTTTTTAGTATCAACAAATTCAAGAGGATCGCCTGAACGCATTTTTTTATCAAGTTCCTTAAATGATCCTTTGTCGAAAAGAATATTTATATACTCAAGGCTGCCTATTCTGAAATGGTAATTACATTTTCCGCAGACCCACAAATTTTCTTCCATCTGTTTTATATGAATAATTTCTCCGCAGTCCTCGCATTTAATCCATTGTCCGTCTGGAATATCGCTTTTAACGCTGTCGGGAGAAATGTTCTGTTTCGATCTTTTAAACCATGCCATTATGAATTTCGCTCTAAAATATTTACAAATAATGTGATTGTTTGTTCAGGATCTTTTGGGTCATTTGAAAACAGCGTTATGGTTCTAGCCATTTTACCCTGTCTATCCGAGGTATCAAATTCTATATCTAATTTCCCGTTTTGTCCCGGGATTAACTTTTTAGAACTTAAGGATGCAACAGTACAACCGCAAGAAGTTTTGACATCTTTAATTTCTAGTACATCTTTTCCGGTATTTTTAAAACTTAAAGAAAGTTTTAATTTTTCGCCTTCAAATGCTTTCCCGAAATCATAACTATTACGTTCCAATTTTAATTGCGGTTTGTTTAATAAAATTGATTCATCTTTGTTATCGCTTACTATATCTGCGTAAAAAGTAAATCTGAATTCACCGAAAAGAGGATCATTTGAAAATACATAAATATGTTTTTTCTGTTTACCGGATCTATTTGCCGAGTTAAATGAAACCTTTAAAGTGGTTTTTTCACCTGGAAGCAAAATGTCTTTATCCGGTCTTGCCGCTGTGCAACCGCAGGATGCTCTTACCCTATCAATTATTAATGTATCGTTGCCGGCGTTTTTTATTTCAAAATCTTTGGTTACTACAGTACCTTCCACAATTTTGCCGAAATCAAATTCACCGGGTGATACTACAATTTTAGAGGCTTTTTTATTTTGAGCAAATAGAAGTGTCCCCGCTAAAAGTACAAACAAAAATAATTTTTTCATTTATTCACCTTTGCTGCAAATTTTTTAAAATAATTCGGTTCCAGGTAATCGAAGTTGTAAGTTAATAATTCCTGACCAAATAAATAAGCCCATTCTGCAATATTTATTGCGGTAGGAAATGTCGATTTATTAAAAACTTTTTTGTGTGAAAAGTTTCCAAATACTGAGTCCAAATTTTTTGTAGAAATTTCAAACTCGTCTTTTTTAATTAATGATAATTCTTTTAATAATTCCAGATTCTGATCATTCACCTTTTTATAAGCTGAAAAGTAAAGTTCTTCGGTGTTAACATTACTTACAACTCCAAAATTTGTGTCGTTATTTACGGACAATGAAATTTTATACGCAAGCGCATCAAATGTTGGTACGGGTATAACAGGAATATCAACTCCGAAAGCAATTCCTTTTACAGCCGAAAGTCCGATTCTTAAACCCGTAAAAGAACCGGGTCCGTTTGAAAAAGCAATTTGCGCTATATCGTTAACTGACAAATCCACAGAGCCGAGCACTTGTTTTATCATTAATAATAATTTCTCGGAATGAATATGTTTTTTAAGAATATTAATTTCCGAGAATGATTTTTCATCCATCATTACGGCGGCGCTGCAAAGGTCGCCCGAAGTTTCCACTGCTAATATTGGGAAGGGCTTATTCATGTTTAGTAATTTCTATTTCTCTTTTATTATTTTCCAATAAATTAATTTTTATTAAATAATATTTCTTCGGTAAAATTTCAATCATTAATTCAGCCCATTCAATAAATACTATAGCTTCATCATCATTAAAATACTCTTCAATTCCAATATCGTATAATTCTTCTATTTTTTTTATTCTGTAAAAATCAAAATGATAAATTTTTCTATCACCCTTATATTCATAAACAATAGCAAAAGTCGGGCTGTTAACATTAGTAATATTAAATTGTTTTGCGACTCCTTTAACAAAAAAAGTTTTGCCGGTACCAAGATTGCCGTTTAACGCTACTATGTCCCCGTTTTTTAACACCTTAGAAAATTCTTCAGCTGTTTTTAGAGTATCTATTTCAGAATTAAGAATAATTTTATAAGGAAATAACATCAGGCCTTACTCTCCATTGTAACAATAGGCAGAATCATCTCTTCCATAGATATTCCGCCGTGCTGGAATGTATCTTTATAATGACTTAAATACTTATGATAATCCGTCGGGTAAACGAAATAATAATCTTCTTTCGCTATTATGTAACTTATTGTAAGTCCGTGCCTGGGGAGTTTATATTCAGTAGGGTTCTTAATAAAGATTGCGTGTTTGTCGTCGACCTTTAAATTTTTCCCGAATTTAAATCTTAAATTGGTTGACGCTTCCCTGTCACCAAGAACCTTTGCGCCTCTCATTGAGCGGATACTGCCGTGGTCGGTCGTTAAAATAATTTTTGCGTTAGGCATTTTTGCTATTGCCCTGAAGGTACCAAATAAGGAAGAGTGGCGGAACCAGCTGTCGGTTAATGACCTGTAAGCCGCCTCATCAGGCGCGATCTCTTTTAATATATCAGAATCGGATCTGCCGTGAGCAATCATATCAAGAAAATTTACCACAACGGCCATTAGATGTGTTTTTTTATGAGAAACAACGTTCTGTTCAAAAGAACGGCCGACTTCAGGATCAATGATTTTCATATATTTTAAATCATTTTTTAATTCAATCCTATTTTTATCAACCTGACTCTGCAGAAATTCCTTTTCATATTTATTCAAACTCCTTTCATCTTCAGCGCCTTGAGTATAAAGATCAGGATATATATTCTCAATTTCGGACGGAAATAATCCGCTGAACAATGAATTTCTTGCATAAGGCGTAGCTGTAGGCAATATTGAATAATAATATTCCTTTTCAATATTAAACAAATCGATCAATTGTTTTTCCATAACCAGCCACTGATCAATTCTTAAACAATCCAATACAAAAAAGAATACAGGTCCTTCTGATTTTTTAACTTTTTCGAATACATATTTTTTTACTATTTCCGGAGTTAAAGTCGGGGATGTATCTTCACCTAAACTATTAATCCACTTTAAATAATTGCGTTCAACATATTTGGAAAATTCCTGATTGCATTCTTTTCTTTGGTCTATTAACGTCTGCCTTAAACCTATTTCCGGGTGTTTATCTATTTCCAGGTCCCAGTTAACTAATTTTAGATATATTTCAATCCAATCATTAAAATCGGGATCCATTAAAAGCATTTTTGAAATTTCGCTGAAGTCCTGCAGATAATCTTTTGCAATATATTCACCCGAGATTTTTTTGCTTTCGAGAAGTTTTTTACATACCAGAAGAACCTGCGAAGGGAGTATCGGTTTAATTAAATAATCGCTAATCTTGCCGCCAATTGCGTCATTCATAAGGGATTCTGCTTCACTTTTTGTAACCATTACAACAGGAATATTCGGTTTAATATCCTTAATGCGGGATAGGGTTTCAAGTCCGCCGATACCCGGCATCATTTCATCCAAAAAGATTAGATCGAACTGCTGCTCGCTTACTTTTGAAACGGCATCTTCGCCGTTGGTAACCGTTTGAACATCATATCCTTTTTCCGATAAAAATATTACATGCGATCTTAAAAGATCAATTTCATCATCAACCCATAAAATTTTTTTACTTTTCATGATTTCCTAATTTTGAAAAACTAATAATACTAATTTATTGAAATGTGAACGTCCAGTCCGGCTTCGTTAGTTGTCGTAGGTGGTATTTTTGAAACGCCTTCAATTTCAACCTGACTCCGCTTATAGAATAAAGATAGAGTAACCCTGGAGCTCATAATATACTTAATTCGCGGTTCAATTGTAGTTCTTATTGTACCGTCCTGCGGAGTGCCTTCATCTCTAAATTTATCCATTTCAAAAATAACAATGGAGTTTTGAGAAGAGGTATAAGAAAGTGAAACTTCAATATCATTCTTTAATGAAAGCCCGAACATTGGCAATTCAAATCCGGATTTTGAAAAACTGGTGGTAAAGCTTATTTCTTTGGAATAGTTTTCTGTTATATTTCTTGTTGAAGAACCAAGACTATAACTTGTTCTTGTCGAAAATTTTAATGAAGAAGTAAGGTTACCGTCAAAAATTTTATTAAAAGTTAAGTTAAGTCCAATTAACGGATTAAACCCGTACATTATTCTTTGAGTTTGGATTTCCTGAACTCCGGATTCCGGGATAATTTTCCATCCTTCGGAATAAGTTGAAGAATAACCGTGCGAAATTGATGCTCTGCTTACAACATCTTTAAAGAATCCCATTTTTTCCAGTCCGCTCCAATTAATTTGCCAATTTGGTCTAGGAATATATTTGGCCACATCGGCAAGAATTGGAATCTTTTCAAGAAGGGGCAAAGTTTCAAAACCTTCAATAAATGCATCAGATAAACTTTGAGAAGGATTTGAAGATTCGGAGTCATACAATTCATTAACTTTTTTGATTCCGTTTCCGAACATAGAAAAAACTAGAGTATTAGGGAGTGATAAAAATGATCTGTCAATAGTTCCCGTGGAATTTATATTGTTGATTGTAATATTGCCTAATGAATCCGTTGTAAGAGTTGTTGATTTATTCATTCCCCATCCCAAATTCCAGCTTAAATCAATAGTCGCGCCTTCCCATAACGGTTTTTGAGTTTTAAAGTCCAGATTATTTTTTTGAGAAAAATTATCAGACAAGGTACCGTTAGGCGCACGCGGTCCGGCGTTATTTGACAAGCCGAGCATAAATAATCTGTTTGGACCGTTTTCTTCTCTTTGGTTAATACCCCAAAAATTTGTAAGTCCGGTACCAAGTCCTTTTAACCCGCTGCTTGCGAATGAATTGTTCTGGCTGAAATTAAATGAGATTTGTTCATAATCAAAAAATATAATATTGGCGATAGTTTTAAGAAGACCCATAGTGGCGTCAAAAGTTGAAATTCCTTCATCTAAAGAATCTGCGGCAAATTCAAGCGAATCCGCTGCGCCTTCTTCAATTTGCGGATTTTGACCTCTTCTTGCTCCCCTGCCCATATTTGGAGTTTTAGCTGCTGCAGTTGCTTCAAGGTCTTCGAACCAAGGTCTGAAAAGAGATTTTAACCTGAAGTTTAGTCCGGCGTTAAATCTGTTCGAATAACCAGCGCCTCTTCCCAAATCTTCCTGTTGAAAATTATTTTTCCAGTTATATGTTACACTGTAACCGGCAGTTACTCTTACGTATTTATTAATATCCCAAATTGAAGGAAGAATAGGACTGGTTTTAATATCAAATGACTGCGCGAAATCAAATGGTTTACCGAAACCAGCCGAACTGAATATGTCATTCCAAATTTCTCCTTCGGGCCTGTCAAAATCAAAATTAGCATCCGGATTTTCAATTGTTAATAAATAAGCCAATGAAGAAGTTATTGAGGTGCTGTAGCCGATTGCCCAGTTAAAAATACCCCCTTCGGTTAACTGCCAGCTGAAACCAGCGTTTCTAACTGTAGTAAAATCTCTTTGAATACTCGGAACATCGGTTGTTCTTGTTAGAGAATAGTTCCAATTCCTTTTAGCCGAAACCGAAGCAGTAAAAGTCTGCGGCAGATAATTTATACGTAACCCTTTATAATCGGAAAATATTTCCAGCGCGTCTCCCAAATACGGAATATCAATTGGCCTAAAATAGTTTTCCCTTCCCAAATTTAGATTATAATTTACGCTTGCATTCCATATCCAGCCGTTCTGAAGCGAGGTAGTCGGGTTTCTTCCGTATTTTTTATTATAGTTGAATCCGAATGTAAGGTTGTTAATAGTCTCATTTATATACCATGCGTCTGTGGGAATTCTAATTTTAACATTCGAAGCTGCCCAGGTTTCGCTTGTTGATAAAGTATAACTGTCCTGAATAAGTTTATTAGCTTCATATGATGCTTCTTCGGGAGAAAGGCCTTCATCTATTAATTTTGCTTCTTCCTGTTTTGCCGCGGCGTCAATTCTAACGTCGGTACCAGGCTGATAAATCGGTTTAGAAATTGACTCCGTTCTTTGATAAGAAATGTTAAGATTACTTCCCGATAAATTTAGAGGAATAAGTTTCAGAATATTAAAATCAACATTCATCCCCCAGTTTTTAGCATCGACCCTGGTTCCGAATCTTTCATTTAATTTGTGGAAGTTTGGATCGCGCTGGCTGATGTTAAAACCGACGGATAATAAGTCAGCAAGTTTGATAGAAGTATTCGCGCTGTAAGCCCATCCCTTTGCATTATCGGCACCTAATACACGCAGTTCGTTAGCCCATATTTCACCGGAAATTGAACCGCTTGAATCGGCAGGATTTTCAATACCAATTAAAAAGAAAGAGACTCTAGTTAATGTAGGATTTCCTTTTACACCGTAAAAATGTCCTTCTCTTCCGCTTACAGGGAAATATTTTGATGAATCACTAGCTAATTGTTTAAAGGCAGTAAGCTCTTCAAAAATTACGCTTAGATTTTCCCATCCGGGTTCTATCGGTCTTCTATATTCATAATAGTTTGTTGTATCGGAACCGAAACGTAAATATACTTCGCCTCCTTTAGGAACACCGTCTTCCTGATATGAAACCGAACCCGGAGATGTATCTTTATCGCCGTGAAGATACATTTTTAATTCTCTGTAATTAAATAAATCCAGCGGACGAATTAAAAATTTAACCGCTTCTCTTCTATCTCCTTCCTGAAGATCATTTATAATAAGCTGTAAAGATTGTTCATTTTCAAAAACTTCTTCATCCGGTTTTGATCTGTCTCTTTCTCTAATTACATCGGCCGGTTTTTCATAATCCGGATTATCTTCATAATTAATTGTGGATAAGATAAGAGTCGTATCATCTTCGGTTACGGTTTTAGTTAATACTTTCTGCCATTGATTGCCGACAAGATTAAACTCGGCGATTCTTAAATGAATTTCTTCAGCGCTTCCGGTAACCCATAACCTAAGGGCTTCAATAACCGAGAAACTGGGATTGCCGTGCGTGCCAATAAAATCCTTTAACGGAATTCTATATAAATGCCATGTAGGATCGTCACCGGCGCCGCCCCCTTTAACAAATTCGTTTGTTAATTTATTAGTATCGAGCGGTATTTCATATCTGAAATAACTGTTAATAACATCAAGCGAGAAATTTCTATTTAAATCCTCCGAATCGGGTCCGCGTCCTGCTTCAGTTAACACAGCGTTGCCTTCTGTTCCGTTTGCTTTAATGTAAGAATCAGCATCTAAACTTCCGGGAAGCAGGTTAAAATTATCACCGCTCGGATCTTCTTCTGTACTTTGAAATTGTATTCTTTCTTCTTCGTCGGTTAATCCGTCAATACCGGTATCTTCGCCCTGGTCAATTCTATCGTTTGAGTTTGCGTCTTCGGTATCAAGTCTGTTATTTGGAATTATATCTTCGCTTATCTGACCAAGATCAATAAAGATTTTAGCATCATCGGGCCCGTCAATGATAGAAGCCCAGAATTCAATAAATTCAATATTCTCTTCAATTAAATTATTAGCCGAAGCCGAAAGAAGCTTCATCATGCCGCCCCAGTTGTTTCTTATATCCCCCACATTTGGGTTGTAATTATAAGAACCTTTCTGATCCGGACGAAATACAAAATCAATAGCCGTAATCTGCTGGGCGTCTTTAGCAGCTTGTTTTCTGTTGCCGTAAATATTCTGTACACGTATATCCGAAGGGGTAATATTGTACCAAAAAGTTTTAGCTTTATAACTCATTAAACTTTGTTTGTTGAATATTGCTTCAAGTCCGGGAATACTATCCGGAACGCTGATATCGCTCCAGGATGTATATGAAACTCCAATTGGAATTGTTTTTTTAGCGCCTTCAAAATCATCAATATAAGCAATGCTCTGTCCGTTATCGGAAGCGATAGGACTTTTCTTTGTATTCGGGTCAGGATTTATATACGCATATTCACCTGCAAGTGAAAAAGAGGACATTGCGCTTGTTGATATTAAATTATCTAATCCCTTAGTAATAAATGGAAGTTCAATCATTGTTTTAAAATCCGCGCCCATAATCGAGTTATTTAAAGGTTCTTCACCGATTCTAACCTTATCGCTTAAAGTCTGCTGATTCAAATTTAAGTATGAAAATCCGAGTTTGGTATTTTTGTCATAATCATAAATACCTCTAAAACCCAATAGTGTTTTAGACGCAAGAGAGAAAAGATCATTTTTTTCATATGTAATTTTTAAATCAGCTCCGGGCACAAGAGCTTCATTTTTACGAATTTGTATTTGACCGATATTATAATCGACAGAATAATCCGAACCTGCGGCTAATTCTCTACCGCCCAATGTTACTCTTACCGAGTTTTCAACAACGTTAAAACCAATATTATATACTGAAGTAACCGATGCCGAATATTCGCCTGAAATTAAAAAACGGTCCTTTGTATTATCTCTTCTTGCAAATGTTTTTGTGGTATCATAAACCGATTGATAAGCAATTGAATCCGGAAGTCCGGCCGCATCTAAAAATTGAGCGCCGAAAGGCTGCAGAACAGGGAATATAATTTCTCCTGTAGCAGGAATTATTTTTATTCCGGGTTCGTAGTCAAATGCGCCGTCGGGATTAGGGTTGCCCGATTGATCAACGACATCGAGTTTAAAAGCCTGAAGCAATTTTGTTCCCTGGAAATCATTTCTCGGTTCCTGACCGGGCAACTGATAGTTTATATCAAGAGTGAAACCCTCTTTTTTAACATCGCGTCCGCCGATTGGATAAATATTTTTAAGCTGTAGTCTCCAGGCCTGGCTGAATTGCGGCTGAAGATTTTTCGGTTTAATTAATTTAAGAACTATTACAGAAGCGGTATCAGCGGCAACATCATTTAAAAATTCGCCGAAAGTCTCACCCTGTCTTTTATAAGCAACAGCAATAGCGTCATTAGGATTGATTTGAGTTTTAAAAGTAATAAAACCGGTATACTTATTTGCTTCGTCAAAAATGTAATCAATACCTTCTTCCAGTTTTACAAACCTGCCGTTTATTTCATTTTCGCCTTGAACGGAAGGGATTGTTATGCTTTTAAAAGTATCATATGAAAAATTTTCCTGCGCCGGTAAATTAATAAAAGCGCTTCCCTGTCTTTCTCTTCCCTGATCAATATTACCTGTTGTTGTTTTCCATACTTCAAGATCAGTTATATATTTATCCTGTCTAACATCAGGAGTCGGTCTTCCAAAAAACCTGTTGAATAAATTTAAATTCGGATCTGTTGTATTAGCGTATTCAATATCAAGGAAATAATGATTTTCGGAATAATCATAAGCATGAATTTCAAACGGCTGTTTAGTAGATCCGCCGCTAACCGAAACTTCTTCGGTTTCCCCTTTTTTCTGGGATGCAATTGCCGTCAACTTAAATGGTCCGAGCTGAAAATCTGCTTTCACGCCGAAAAGCGCTTCGCTACCACCTACAAGAGGTGAAGTCTGAAGCGAAACGTTTCCCGCTTCAATATTCTGAATAATTTCGTCTTCGTATCCTGTATATTTTAATTTAAGCTGGTTTTCATATTCAAATGTTCTTTCAGTATTCCAATCGGCGGAAATTGATAATTTATCACCGACGGTTCCGCTTACGTTTATCTGCACCTGCTGTTTAAAGTCGGGTTCGTTTTTTGTATTTCCCAAAAGTGAAGCTGTAACACCTTCTGTAGTTTCGTTTCGCCATGCGCCGTGAATATCAACTGAACCATTAATTCTTAAATTAATCCTGTTCGGCCCGAAAATACTAAAGATGGAAGAACTTGGCAGCGGGATTTCTATATTCGTAATATCGGTTATTAATTTTCCAAAATCGTCCTGTCCTTCTTTTTTCTCATATTTATACGCCATTTGTTCCCAATTATCCCTATCCCTTGCTTCCAGGCGCATATTAATAAACTCATCGAGCGGAATAGTTAAATAATTTTTTTGGGGTACTCCGGCTACAATTTCTCTAATTTCAACAAAATTACCGGTTGAATCCAACTTAACAACTCTTTGTGAAATTCTATCCGTTTTGGCGAAAAATGGCGAAGGTTTCTTTTGTCTAAATTCAACGTAGTTTTTATCTTCCCTTTGATACCTGAAATACTCAAGTCTAGCTGTAGAATCCAGAAGCATTGGATCAATTTTAACAGTATCTGCCGCCAAAGAATCGTCACCAAAAAACAAACTATCAGATTGAATATCCGTCGTATCAAACGGGAAAAGATTAAAAACATTTTTGGCAGCTGAACTATTAGGATTCTCACTATTATTTTCAATAAAATTTTCTTTGTCCGAAGTTAAAGTATCTCCACCTAATTCAATACTATCAGATTGAAATTTGTTTGAATCGGGTTTCGGAGCATCTAATACGTTTATGTCATCCTGTATATTTATGTATTTTTTTTCATCGTCAATAAAATTTATTGAATCTGTATTTAGAGAATCTTTCTGTAATGATAAACTATCGGTTGGAAATTCTGCCGAATCGGGAGGGAAAAAATTTGCCGTATATTTTTCACCTGTTATATTTTCATTAATATTTTTATCGGTAATTAATGAATAATCTTCCGAATGGTTATTTAATTTATTTTGATCTATTGAGCTGCTATTGTAAAAATAATTGAAACAAGCGTCAAATAATAATAGATCTAAATTTTCATCCTTTTCGAGGTATGTAAAACCAAAGGAAGAAATAGTTATAAAAACAAAAATAGGGATCGCAGAAAGCTGGATTCCTAAACGCAAAAGATATTTCATATTATTATGAATGAGAGAGTTCCTGAATAGTTTAACTTTTCAACAGTAGAAATTATCGATATGCCTTTCCTTATTACTTTTGTGTTTTGGAATGCAAAAATTATCTAATTAAAGTTAGAAATTCAATAAAAATATAGATAGGAATTTATTTATGCCCTATAAAATAATATCGTTCAAATGCGTTTTTTCTTCAATAGTGTCAACAATTTCATTCTTGTGTACTATTGCCGCGCTTAATTTGTTTCCAACGCAAGCTCCGGTATCAATATACAAGGCTTGGGAGTCTTCATCAAGGGTAATATCTTTATGTTTTGTGTGCCCGACAATTTGAAGTTTACCGAGATTAAGAAGATTATCTCTGGTCCACAAAACCCCTCTGTCTGTCTTAGCGTCGTTATAAATGTGATCGTGAAGAATTGACAAATCATTATTAAAATTTTCAGGAAGAATACTTTTGTATTTAATAGAAATTCCCGCGTGCGAGATAAAACAATCATCCAAATTAAAATACAACGGTGAATTTTTTATAGCATCTATATGAGGGAAAATAGCATTTTCATATTGCTCATAAGATTCAAGCGTAGATTCATTCCCGTTAAATACCCATGACCGCGCGAAAATACTTTGGGGATCTTTAAAGAAGTGATAAAACATATAGTCATGATTTCCCGGCGTGAAAAAGATATTGTTTTCCAGAATGAAATTTATTGTTTCATAGCTATAATTACCTCTGTCAACAAGATCGCCGATAGCATAAATCTGGATATCCTGATATTTATCCTTGATTTTGTTTACCAAATCTCGGAGAGTATGGAAGCAACCGTGTATATCACCAACAATAGCAATCATAAAATTAAATATGATAATGTTCTTTTGCAAAAACAGTGAGCTCATCCTTAAACGAAGGGTGGGCAATTTCAATTAACATTCTTGCTCTTTCCTGAACAGTTTTTCCATATAAATTCGCAACGCCGAATTCCGTAACAACATAATGAACATCACCTCTTGAAGTTACAACACCGGCTCCTTGTTTAAGTGTAGGAACAATTCTGGATATTTTCAAATCCTTGGTTGCCGAAGGGAGTGCGATAATTGGTTTTCCGCCTTCCGAACGCGCGGTGCCTCTAATAAAATCAACCTGTCCGCCTATACCGCTGTAAAATTTAGTTCCAATTGAATCCGAGCAGACTTGCCCGGTTAAATCAATTTCAATTGCGGAATTAATTGCGACCATTTTATTATTCTGTGCTATAATAAATGGATCATTTACATATTCCTGCGGGTGAAATTCGAATATCGGATTATTGTCAATAAAATTGTAAGATTTTTTTGTCCCGAGCACAAATCCGGCTATAATTTTACCGGGGTGCAATGTTTTCTTTTCACCGTTAACTATGCCTTCCAAAACCAATTCTATTAAACCGTCGGAAAACATTTCCGTATGTATACCAAGATCATTTTTATTATGCAGGTATTTTAAAACAGAATCGGGAATCGCTCCTATTCCCATTTGAAGAGTCGAGCCGTCTTCAATCATTTCGGCAATATGTTTTCCTATACTGTCGTAAACTTCCAATATTTCTTTTGAAGCGTTTGGGTCAACCTGCGGAAGCTCCATTAACGGTTCGTCATGTTCAACTATATAATTAATTTTGTTAATATGTATAAAGCTGTTTCCTAATCCACGCGGCATTTTAGGATTTACCTGAGCAATAACCACCTTAGCTTTTTCTGCCGGAGTTTTTATATTTCCGACATCAATTCCATAACTGCAGAATCCATGTTCATCGGGAGGAGAAACATGAATTAAAGCAACATCAGCTTGAATAAGTCCTTTTTTAAAAAGCATTGTTACTTCCGATAAAAATATCGGTATAAATTCTGCGCGTCCGTCATTTATTGCTTTTCTTGTATTGCCTCCCATAAAAAAGGCTTTATGCTTAAAATGTTTTTCCATTCCCGGTTCAACATACGGCAGTTTACCTACTACAAGAATATGATATATTTCCACGTCTTCAAGTTCATCTTTTCTATCAACCATTGCTCTAATAAGTTCGAGAGGCGCAGCGCATCCCGGCTGGATGACAATCTTATCCCCTGATTTAACCACCTTAACAGATTCTTCGGCCGAAATAATTTTTGATTTATATTTGGATACCCAGGCCGCATTAACAGGTTTTCCAATTGTCGCTTCCGATGTCATAATAAAACTCTAATATTAATTAGTTGAAAAAATATGCAGTCTTCTAAATTCCAAATCAAAAGTTTCTGCCAAGGTTTCGTTAGAACAAAAACCGTTAAACGTACATACTCCCTTTGCCAATCCAGCGTCACCCATTAAGGAGTGCGACAATCCATTATCGGCTATATCTAGTATATATTCCATTGACGCATTTGTAAGCCCGAAACTTGCTGTTCTTGAAACAAGAGCCGGCATATTGGGCACACAATAATGGATTACATCATTGTGGACAAATATAGGCTGTGAAATAGATGTCGGTCTGCTTGTTTCTATGCATCCCCCTTGGTCAATTGAAGCGTCAACAATTACCGAACCTTTCTTCATTGTTTTTACCATTGCTTCAGTAACAATATGCGGCGACTGTTCACCTTTGATCTGAATTGCGCCAATAAGCAAATCCGCGAATTTAACTCCGCGCGCAATAGTATATGGATTCGCCACAACAGTCGTAACGCTTTTGGATAAAAGGTTTTCAATTCTTCTTAATCTTCTTAAGTCTTTATCAAGAACAATAACTTGAGCTCCCCTTGCTAATCCGGCACGCGCTGCGTTAAAACCTACAACGCCTGCGCCTAAAATTACTATTGCCGCCGGAGCAACCCCGGTTATACCGCCCATTAAAATCCCGCGTCCGGCTTCATGATCACTTTTAAAATAATGTTCTCCTACCTCAACAGCTAATTGCCCGGCAATTTCACTCATAGATTGAAGAACAGGTAATTGATCATTTTTTTCAATAAGTTCATAACTAATGGCTGTTATTTTCTTTTTTAATAAGTTTTCGATTATATTTTTTTTCCCGATTCTTAAATGCAGAAAGGAGAATATTATTTGTTCTTCCTGAAGCATTTCTGCTTCTTCGTCTTTTAACGGCGCTACTTTCGCGATTAATTCCGCACGTTGAAATACTTCTTCGGCGGTATATACCACATTAGCTCCTGCATTTCGGTATTCGTCATCGGGGAAATGACTTTCTAATCCCGCTCCTGTTTCAATAAAAACATTGTGACCGGATTTTACTAATGCGTCGACACCGGCCGGAGCCAGAGCGACTCTTTTTTCTTCGAGTAATGTTTCTTTTGGTATTCCTATTCTCATATATTTTTATTTATTTTAATAAAGTTAAAAATACTCAGTAATCCTATTAGTTCAAACAATAAAATTAAACAGGAGTTACTCCTTTTTTATGTTTTAATACACTTATAACGTTATCGGCCACAAGTTTTGCCATTGCATTTCTAGCTTCAATAGTCGCGCTGCCTATATGAGGCAAGACTAGAACATTTTTTAATTTTAATAATTCTTTATTGATTGCCGGTTCATTTTCATATACATCAAAACCAGCCGCATAAATTTTATTAGTCTTTAATAATTTAATCAGTTCATTTTCATCTACAACTTCACCGCGCGCTGTATTAATAATAATTGCATTCTTTTTAAGAAGTTTTAGATTTTCTTTATTAAGCAGATGAAATGTCTGAGGAGTTAACGGAAGGTGAACGGAAATAAAATCACTAGTCTTTAATAATTGGTTTAATGAAACTTTTTTAGCGTTTTGTTCTTTTTCAAAATTCTCTTTTTGCGATCTGTTGTAATAAATTATTTTCATACCGAATGCTTTAGCGCGCACGGCAGTTGCTTGTCCAATTCTCCCTGCGCCAATAATACCGAATGTTTTATTTCTGAATTCATACCCTAATAATAAATTAGGTTTCCATCCGTCAAATTTTCCGGCACGAACGTAGGTTTCACCTTCAATAATTCTTCGGGAACAGGTTAACAGAATTGCCATAGCAAGATCGGCGGTTGAATCGGTTAATATATCCGGGGTATTTGTTACAACAATATTTTTAGATTTCGCGTATACTGTATCTATATTATTGTACCCTACCGCGTAATTTGCGATAACTTTACATTTAGGAAGATTGTCAATTATTTCTTTATCAATTTTATCCGAAAGTAAAGTAATTAAAGCGTCGGCATCTTTCGCATTTTTAATCAATTCTTTTTTAGAAATTGCCCGGTCATATTTAAATGAGCTAACATCAAGTTTGTTTGCCTTTAAATGCTTTTCTGCAATTTCCGGCAGTTTTCTGGTAATATATACTTTCACAATTTATCCAAATAATAGTTTAACAATAAAAAGCGCGGCTAAAATACCTGCAACATCAGCTAATAATCCTGCCGCAAGCGCGTGCCGGGTTTTTCTGATATTTACGGCTCCAAAATAAACAGCTAGAACATAGAATGTAGTTTCGGTACTTCCAAAAAATGTTGAGACGAGTATACCTAAATAAGAATCAGGTCCGTGCGTTGAAATAATTTCTGTCATAATTCCAAGTGAGCCGCTTCCTGACAGAGGACGCATTAATGCCATAGGCATTGCTTCTGCCGGCATGCCGATAAAATCGGTAACCGGCGATAGAATAATCTGAAGAAATTCCATCGCTCCCCCTGCTCTGAATATTCCAATGCCTACAAGCATTGCAACAAGATAAGGGATAATTTTCACTGCAACATCAAAGCCTTCCTTGGCCCCTTCAACAAACACTTCATAAACTTTAACTTTTTTATATGCACCGTATCCTATAAAAACAAGAATAAAAAGTGGGATTGCCAGAATTGAAATAATCTGAATAACGGAACGGAACAGATCGGGATTCAGAAAATTAAAAAGTGAAATTATTGATGAAACCGCGCCGGTAACAATTAATACAGCTAGAGCGAATAAAATAATTAATGACGTTATAAATATTTTCGAATTACTTTTTACCCATTCCAAAAACTTGTAATTCTTTAACGGAAATTTTTCGAGAATTTTAGCTGAAGTTATTCCAACCAAGGTAGCGCATGAAGCGCCGAAAATTGAGGTTCCAATAATGATTGCCGGATCGCTGCTTCCAGCAGCGGCGCGCACGGCAATAGCAGTTGCAGGTATTAATGTTAATCCCGCGGTATTCATTGTAAGAAACGTACACATCGCATTTGTCGCAGTCCCTTTTTCCGGATTAAGTTTGTCCAATTCTTCCATCGCTTTTAATCCGAATGGTGTGGCCGCGTTTCCTAAGCCCAGCATATTCGCCGAAATATTCATTATCATAGCTCCCATAGCGGGATGGTCCTGAGGCACTTCGGGGAATAAAAATTTTGTAATTGGTCGAACCGATTTCGCTATAATACTTATTAAACCGGCTTCCTGCGCGACCTTCATAACACCGAGCCAAAGAGCCATAATTCCGATCAAACCAAGAGCGATATTAACTGCGATGCCGGCATAATCGAGCGCAGAGTTGGTAACATCTTTCATTTTGCCGAAAGAAATTTCCTCAAATAATATATTTGCCGCGGCGGTTGAATCATTTATTATTACAATATCATTAATAGTGCCCGAGAGATCATCCTCATTCCCGTTTACCTTTGCCATATCTTTCCAAATTGCGGGGGATGATTTATCTACTTTTAAAAATAGAGATGTTTTTTTTGAAGCGGGATTTATGGTTATTGTTGCATTGTGCTTAATATCTTCTGCAATATCAGTCTTATAAAAAACATTAAATTTTTCTGCTGGTATTATAATTTCCGCATCATATTTTTTTAATTCGTTTTTGTTAAATTTCTCGCCAAACGAAACTTGCACGTTAAATTCCGCGCCGTTCTTATATTTATCATTCACGTTATCAAAAATATCAGAGGTAAGAGCAGTTCCGATACCTAAAAACAAAAGAGCTATCCAGACATAATTCAGCATACGATACCTTTTGGTTTTTCAGAAATACATTTTTTTTAGAACTAGGTTACAAATTAAAAATTCTTTGACAAAAGTACATTTTCTTTTTTGTAAATTGGAAATTAAAAACGGATGTAATTAAAATGAAACTTGCATTAATTCAATATGCCCCTGAATGGGAAAACCCGCACGACAGTATTATCAAATTAAATTTAATGCTGGAAAATCAAATTAGCGATGAGGATTTATTAATTTTTCCTGAGATGACATTAACAGGTTTTACCATGCAGTCTAAAAAGTACGCCGAAGAAATTGACGGACTGGGCATGCGTTTTTTTATAAATTTTGCTCAAAGATATAAAAAGAATGTAATAGCAGGAATTATTGAATATGATGAAGGCAGAATATATAATTCTTCTTTTCACTTCGATTCCAACGGAATAATAATGGCGCGCTACAGAAAAATACACCCGTTCAGTCTGGCAAAAGAAAACGAGAATTATACGGCGGGACACGAACCATTAATTTCGCATATTGATAAAACTAAAATTGGTTTAGCTGTATGTTACGATTTAAGATTTCCTGAGCTTTACAGATATTACGGAAAAGAGAATGCTGATATTATGGTAACAATCGCCAATTGGCCTGTACCCCGCATAGAACATTGGAAAACATTATTAAAGGCAAGAGCAATTGAAAATCTTTGTTATTCGGTCGGGGTTAATAGAGTAGGCAGCGATCCTAAAAATAAATATAACGGATGCAGCGTTATATACGATCCGACGGGACAAGAATTAGTTTTAGTTGAAAATGAAGAAAAGATAATTTCCGTTGAAATAGAAGTTGAAAAAGTAAATGAAACAAGAGAGAAGTTCCCTTTTCTTAATGATTTAAAACTTATTTAGAGACAGCATACCTAATTCGGATTTTTAAGAATTAGAATTTTTCAAATTTGTAAAATGCATAAAAACATGATTAATTATTTTGTTTGTTAGTAATTAATCTTATTCCGTTTTTCATATTAATATAATGCCATACCCACTCTGACATAACCATATAACGGTTTCGGAAACCAATTAAATACATTATATGAACAAACACCCATGTAAGCCATGCAAAAAATCCGCTTGCTTTAAATTTGCCAATCTGAAGTACAGCCTTAGCCCTGCCTATTGTGGCCATAGTTCCTTTGTCGAAATATTTAAACGGTTTCCTGTCTTCTTTGTTAATATTTTTATTAATAATATCGGCCACATATTTTCCCTGCTGTATGGCGACCGGGGCAATTCCCGGCAAGGTTTTGCCGCCGCCGTTTTTAAAGTTTGCCGCATCTCCAATTATAAAAATATTTGCATCATCTTTTATTGAACAGTCGTTATCAACTATTATTCTTCCTGCCCTATCTTGTTCAGTGTTTAATGATTTTAATAACGGGGAAGCCTGATTGCCAGCCGCCCAAAATACATTTGTTGCATTAATAAACTCATCGCCAATTTGTACGCCTTCGGAATTAATTTCAGTTACCTTCCGGTTTAAGAGAACATTTACACCCATTTGTTTTAATGATTCTTCGGCCGCTTTGCTGAGCGAATTATCATATGTAGTCAATATTCTGTTTTCGCCTTCAACCAGAATAATTTTTGTTTTTGACGGATCAATTCTCCGGAAATCTTTACGCATTGTTTTTTTAGAGATTTCGGCAATCGCACCAGCCAATTCAACACCCGTTGGTCCTCCGCCGACAATAACAAAAGTAAGATACTTATCAATTTCGGCATCGGTTTTCGCGACTTCAGCTTTTTCAAAAGCGTATAACATTTTTTCTCGAATTTTTAATGCGTCGGAAATAGTTTTTAATCCGGGCGCAAAATTTTCCCATTGATCATTTCCGAAATATGAATGTCTTGATCCTACAGCAACTATTAAATAATCGAATTCAATCTCATCATCCTTAAGAATTACTTTTTTATTTTTTCGATCAATAGAAATAACTTTTTCCATTATTACTTTAATATTTTTTCTTTTTCTCAAGACTCCTCGGATCGGAGTTGCAATATCGCCGGGAGAAAGAGCCGCTGCAGCCACCTGATACAATAAAGGCTGGAAAAGGTGATGATTAGTTTTATCTATTAATGTTATTTCGGCACCAGTTTTTTTTAATGACTTAGCTGCATTTAATCCTCCGAATCCGCCTCCGATAATAACAATCTTTTCTTTTTTCATACATCTTGTCCTAATTATTAATTTTTACGTATATAACTTAAACAAAATTATACAAAGTGTGAATTTTGATATCAAATTAAGATTAGAAAAAAGATTAGCGTCGGCCGGTATACAATCCTTCTGATTTTGTAACCTTGATATCCTGAAGTTCGGGAGCTTTTAAGCGAATCGTAAAATTATAACCGCGGTATCTGCCTAAAGGATTCCATGTAAAATTCATTTCCCAACAGCCTAAATCGCGGTATACCGTTGCCGCGGGAGCAGCTACTTCATCATTAACAAGATCATAGCTTCCGCGGACAGTAAATTTCCAATTTTTTGTAAGATTAAATCCGAGATTTAATCCTACGGTAGATGACTTTATTGGCTTATTTGGATCGGTTTTGTTCAAATTATAGTTGTAATCCAGGCTCAAATTCCATGGAATTGAGAAATCCTTATCTTGTTCGTCATACAATGATTTTGCTGAATTTGTATTCTGCGGAATTATATCGTTATCATCGGGGTTAAATTTGTTTTGGTCCTTTCCAGTTCTTTTTTCATCGGTAAGTTTATCGCCCGATAATCTTGTAGAAATTGAAAAACCCAAATTTTTAAGTCTGAATAATCCTCTTCCCTCTGAAATTAAAAATTTATTTATCGCGGTACTGCCGTTATGAGCATAGAACGTATAGGTTGAATTACCCGAAAAACTTAAGAGTTCGCCAATTTGTGTACGGTAACTTAAACTTAGATCAGAAAATTTAACGCTATCGGCGGCGAAATTGTAACTTGTTCTTAAATCAAAATTAAGCAGCTGTATTTTCTGTGATTGCGAAGTTGTATCCGTAGGGTCTTTTATTGTTTTGATTTCAAAAATATTGCCCAGTGAAAAACTTATATTTTGTCTTTCACTTCCGCTTGCGCCTCCGAATAATTCATTCCCGAATTTATCGTATCTGACTACATTTCCCTTATCATCAATATATTCATCATAGTATCCCCAAGTATCTGAAGTAAAATCGGGATTTATATTATAACTAACCGAAGGAATTAATGTATGCCTAAATGCTTCAATGCCGAAAGCGTTCGGCTGCATTACCCCGTATAATTTGGTAGATGCGGAAATGCTAAAGTCGAAAGTCCTAACAGAATTCAATTCATTTACATCCGTATCAACTATTTTTCTTTCGCTGACGATTCCTGTGTCCGTCATAGTTTCAACGGTTTTATACTCTTTATGAATTCTTTTATTATACCATTTCTCCTGGTAAGAAAATCTAGGTGAAATATTAAAATACCCGATTTTAGGAGAAGCGCTGGCTTGAATATCATGCTGTATACCGCCTCTTATATTTAGGTTGCCGTCGGTCTTCTTTCTTCTGTTGCTGAATTTACCGGAATATGAATATCCGAAATACTCATACCATGCCTGGTCTTTTGAAGAGCCGGATCCCCCGCTTTGCTTAAAAGGATAAACCAATTTTTTATTAAAATTAATATTCGGTAGAAATTCAGTAATGTCGCCTGATTGCAAATTCTGAGTTCTTTGATAATTGACAACCATACTGTTGCCTGATTCTTCCCAGTTTTTTCTGAATGTAGCATTAGACGTAATATTCTGCGTCAGAAGTTCATTATAATTAATACTGTTCTGGGAAAAATACTCGCCCGATTGGAACTGCATATTTACGTCAAGTGAAGTTGTAGGATTAAAACTCTGTCTATGAAAAACCGAAAATTTCCACTGGGTATTTTCCGTTCTATCAGGATCACCGGGTTCATTTCTTTTTTGATAAGAATAATCAGCATTTATTGAGCCGTCGAATGAATACCTCTTTTTATAACGTGAACTGCCGTGGATACCGAAACCGCCTTTTGTATAATAATCGCCGGTAAGTTTAAAATCATAATAATCACTTAGCGCGAAAAAATATCCGAAATTTCTGAAATACTGTCCTTCTGTTGTTGTACTCCCGTAGGTAGGAATAATTATGCCAGATCTTCTTCCCGACTCTGAAGGAAAAACCGCAAACGGCAGAGGGATTGGGATCGGTACTCCAACAACATACATAAAAACCCATTTGGCAATAACTTTATCTTTCTGTATAACCTTCATCTGACTTGCCTGAAAATGGGTTTGCGGCGGATCGCCGGCGCATGTAGTATAAATTCCGTCCTCAATAAAATAAGTATTACGGTCAACTTTTTTAACTTTATCGCCTTGGTAGCGTGCTTCTCCTTTTACATTTTTAGCAACTGAAATAAATCCCTTCTGAGTTTTAAAATTATATTTTATGGATGATCCTTCATAAGTTTCTCCCCCTTCGGTTAGAACGGGGCTCTGTTTTAGAGTATCGGCTTCAACTATGCCTTTTGCATTTAAATCATTCGTCTCAAAGTCTAAGTCAATCTCTCCGCTTTGAAGCTCTGTTTGTTTATGTTTAAGTTTTCCGTTTCCATATAAAAACATTTTTTTGCTTTTTAAATCAAAGATTAATGAATCACTTGCGCTGGCTTCAACAACTGCGTCAATATCGAAAGATTTTTTTGAAGTTGTATCGGCAAGAGTTGTATCTGTATCTATAACCTGCAAAGCTTCCGTTTGGGGTAAAGGATTTTCCTGCGCATGCACAAAAGAAAATAAAAGCATTAATATGATGAAATATTTTTTTATCACGTAAAATTTGAGCCGGATTTCTTTTGTTATAAATAAATGTTATTTGTAAAAGACTTATTGCGCAATGTTTATAAGTATATCAACTACTATCTCAATTCTTTACTTACGTGAAATAGTTATTATCAAATTATAGCTGATAAAGATTAAAATAAAGAACAAGATAAAGATCGAGATTATTAGTTAAACTGATAATCAACAATTGTAATTTCATCAGGATATTTATACTCACCGGCCGGAGTTTCAATTACAGGTTTTGCAATTAATTTTATATGAGAAGTAATACCTTTGATTCCGCCGTATTTTAATATTGGTTCTACAGAATTGTTGAAATTATTTCCTTTATAAAACTCCCATAAATCGACTGATATATTTAGCAATATTTCTATTTGTTTTTCCGATGCCGGAACAATTACAGGCTCGGAAATATTTCCTGTAAAGGTTTCTTTTTCATCAATATATAATTTATAAGAGAATGATTTTATAATTATATCAGCCGGGGGAATATTATTTTTTCCGTCATTCGGATTTACGGCTGTAACATATAGAGTAAAAGATAGCGGTATTTTTTCGTCATAAACAATTTTATACAATTTTTCTATTTCGGATGCCGACAAATCCTCAAAGCTGGATTTATTATTTATATCAATACCGCCGAGTTTTATATTATCTGCCGAACTTAATCTAAACTTAATTTTCGAAAAATCTCCCAAAGTATTCAGAAGACTGCATGATGCGATAACAAAAATAAAAAGTGTAATTAGAATAGTTTTTATTTTCAATTTAACTTGGACTCCTCAATTTTTTGGATTATTATTTGAGCAACTTTTAATGCTTTTAGACCGCTTTCGCCGTTCACAATAGGTTCTTCGTCATTATTTACAGCTTTTACAAATAATTGAAGTTCATGTTTAAGAGCGTTAATTTCCGGAACAATCGGCTGTTCATAAACAACGGATTTCTTTTTATCGCCAACTCCGATTTCACCGTATGAAATAAAATGATTAGCCGACATATCCTCAGGAGCAACAAGTCTAAATACTTCCGATACGCCGGATGTAAAATCTAATGATATATAAGCGTCTTTCTGGAACATGCGCATTTTCCTCATTTTCTTCTGAGAAATTCTGCTTGCGGTAACATTAGCTACCGCACCGTTTTCAAATTCAATTCTTGTATTTGCTATATCAATACTATCTGAAACCACAGCCACGCCGCTGGCGCTTATATTTTTAACTTCACTTTTAACAAGACTTAAAATTATATCAATATCGTGAATCATTAAATCCAGGATTACGGCCACATCCGTTCCGCGCGGATTAAATTGAGATAGTCTATCGGTTTGAATGAATTTAGGGTCAAGTTCATATTTATCTAAAGAAACAAGTGCGGGATTAAATCTTTCAATATGTCCTACCTGCAGTTTTAATTTTTTTTCTTTTGAAATTTTTACAATTTCTTCCGCCTGGTCAATTCCGGAAGTTATTGGTTTTTCAACAAACACATGTTTGTTCTTGGCGAACGCAGCTTTTACAAGTTCATAATGCGCGCTTGTAGTAGCTACAATGGAAACCGCGTCAACATTATCCAATAAATCATCCATATTTTCAAAAACTTTAACTTTGAATTCTTCTCCAACTGCTTTTGATTTTTCAATATCTCTGTCATAAATACCGATAAACTCGCAATCTTCAACTTCTCTAAATAATTTTGTGTGTAATTTACCGAGATGACCTGTACCAATTACACCGATTTTTAATTTTTTCATAATCCACCGCTTAAAATTTTAACATAACCAAGTAATCTATCGTAGTTTCCCCTTTCAGGTTCTTTATAATAAAGCAAAACATGATATTCGTTATTTGTTTCCCAATTGTTTCCTTCCAATTCAATCCAGCTTAAATTTGTAATTGACCCGTTTATTTCTTCAGCTGAAACATATTGATAATCATATATACCGCGCTTTAATTCGGCTGTTAGTTCGTATAGTCCGCCGTTATTCTGCATTTCGTAATCAAACCAAATATCCCACTCGTTAAAACTTCCTATCAAAAATATTTTTTTCTTAAAATTTGACGGCATTCGCAATTTAAATGTTACATCAAGATAATCGGCGTATTCACTTTTATAATTTGTTAAAATTGAACCCCCGTTAAAATCGCGGTAATACCGGCTATTTGTTTGAGCGGTTTCAATAACATCTCTATGCGCGTTAACTTTTTTCGAATTAAAAATATTATAATCTCTTAAATCCACCTGTCTGTATTCATTGCCCGGGAAAATATCTTTTGCCACAAATGAAAATCTATTCGCGCCGTCCCAATTATAGTACCTGTAATTATTATAAGGATCTCTTGTAATAATTATAGGGTCATAAAATTTTTGGTTTTCTATTATTTCAATCTCATCAACATATGATGTATTTAATGAGTCAGGGAGAATAAAATCCGCACTTAATGTAAAGGTTCTTGTCGAAGAATTTGCGTTTTCGCCTTCAAGCCTTGATTTTTGCATACTCGCATTTATTTTAATACCCGGATAAACTACAAGAAATTTTCCGGAAGCATAAATAATACTTTCGTCGTGATTATCTGTTATATAATAAATCCATTTACCGGAGAACGGGAACCACACATCTTGAGAAGGGAAATTTTTCTTGAAATGATAACTGGCTCCTCTAATATTATTCGGGAGTTTATCAAACCAAAGATTTCTTTCAACATTATGCCCTTGATTTACAAGAAATATATTATCATAAGGCTGCCAGTTTTTGTCGCAAAATTTAAATACAATGTTTAAAAAAGGCTGATAATCTGCTGCGATATCAAACTCAATTGTTATTTTGGGTGATTTTTCACTGTTATAATCAATAACCGGGAATGAAATTTCATCTCCCGATTTATAAGTTTTTAGACTTTTTATTTCAAAGTCCTGACCAATAATATTAATTGACAAAAGAAGAAATAATATTTTTATCATTTTACCTGCCGGTTAAAATATCTCAACACATTTAATAGAATTATAGGGCACAAATATTTTAAGCAGTCTTCCTTCTCTAACGGCTTCTAATAAAAGTCCTTCTTCAAATGACCCAATAAGTTTTCCGGTTTTAAATACTATTTCATAAAATGTTGCCTGGTCCCCTTTACGTTCGTCGCCGTAAACTACTCCGTAGTTTTCATTCATAGTTATATTTAATGTATGATCTAAAAACTGATTCCAGTCTATTTTCATAAATACCTCATTTAAATATGCTTGATCCGCATAAATTTACTATAAAAAAAAATTAAACTTGAAGTCAAATTATGCAAATTCACAATCTTTTCCAAGGTACTTAAATTGATATAATGATTGGGGAAGGAATATTAAGGTATTCAATTCTGATTAGAATAATTGGATATAAATGCATTAGTGATATAATTTCTTATTATTTCGTTAAAAAAAAATTAAAAGTGCCGGCGATCCGTGATAAATTCATAGAATAATTTGGACCTTCGGCACCTTTAAAGATTAGCCCTATCTTTCTTTAACAACAATATCGCCGCCGGAAGTTGTACATTTTAATCTGTTTCCTCCGCCGTTAAATGTGCCTTCGTATCTGCTTGATTTAACTTTTTCCGATCTTTGATTGTCGAAATAAACATCAACGTCGCCGCCGCTGGTTTTACAATAAACATCCGCTTTAAAGTCCGAAGGAAGATAAACATGAATATCCCCGCCGGAAGTGTGCAAATCGACGCCTTCATTATTTCCAATATAATCTAATGAAATGTCGCCACCTGAAGTAGCCGCTTCAATTATTCCGTTTGCTGATTTTAGTCTAATTTCACCTCCGGAAGTAGCAACATCGAGATTCCCTCCCGAGTTTTCAATTTCTATATCACCGCCTGAAGTATTGATATTTGCGTCGCCTTTATAATTGAGCAAAACGATATCGCCGCCTGAAGTTTTAAGTTCCGCTTCGCCGCTTAAATCGCGCACATAAATATCACCGCCCGAAGTTTTTGTTTTTATAACAAATTTCTTAGGCAAGTTGATTTCAAATTTTAAGTCTTGACCGCCGCCGAACCAGCTGAAATTAAACCAGTTATTGCTTCCTTCTTTTTTTGCTTCAATTCTTACGCCGTAATTTGTTTCTTCAAAAATGAATTCAAAATTCCTTTCAACCTTACTTGAGCCAATTACCTTAACATAAAGTTCGTCTTTATCCCATGTATCAATTTTTACATCCCCCATTGAAGCGAATAATTCAAGTCTTTGGCCATCTTTCACCTTAAATGTTTTTTCATGAAGAACGCCAAGATTGCCTGTATCGGCACTGATAATATTTGAATAAAATAAAAGGCTTAAAATTGCCAGTAGAATTATCCAAATAAATTTTTTGTTATTAGTTTCCAATACCCTCTCCATTTTTAAAATCCTCCGTTTGCTAGATTAGACTGAAATGTTAAATTAAATGTTACAATAATTATTTTATTTGACGAATGATTTACGAAAATAGTTGTATGAAAAGTAAAATAATTAAAAAGAAGTTTTATATTTTTAGACTTATATTAAACATTAAATCCTGGATACGGCATTAGTGATGAAATTATTAATAGTTGCAATCGGCTCCGGTGCCGGAGGCGCATTACGGTTTTGGATATCTTCCATGACTCAGAAATTCCTTCCCGCTTATTTCCCTTTCGGTACATTGACTGTAAATCTGCTTGGGAGTTTAATTCTAGGTATTTTAATATTCGCATTTGATGATAAGGAATTACTGAGTTCAAGTATGAAACTATTGCTTGCTGTCGGTTTCTGCGGAGGGTTTACTACATTTTCTACATTTTCGTTTGAAACGTTTAATTTAATAAAAGACACAGAATTTTTATTGGCGGGATTAAATGTTTTATTAAACGTAATTTTAACATTAGCCGGTATTTATATAGGCTATTTAATAACAAGGTAGATTATGAAAATTGAAGGTGAAGCAAAACTGCTCAGAATTTTTATCGGAGAGACTGATAAAATTGGGCATATCCCCGTCTATGAAAAAATTGTTTCAGAAGCCAGGAAGCTTAATCTGGCAGGAGCTACGGTATACAAAGGAATAATGGGATATGGCGGAAACAGTGTTATTCATTCAGCCAAGATATTAACAATTTCAGAAGATCTGCCTCTTGTTATTGAAATAGTTGATGAATTAAAAAAAATTGAAGATTTTATTCCTTCGGTAGAAAAGATATTTGAAGATAGCAATTGCGGAGGATTAATAACTATGGAAAAAGCGGAAATAATAATTTTCAGAACAACAAAAAAATAATTCTTTTTAATGAAAACCTACATTTCTAAATTTCACTTTTTTTATCTGCTTATATTTATTTTCACTTTAAATATTTTTAAAACGCAACTGCTCGCACAAAATCATTATAACTTCAAACAATTTATTACTGAAGGCGGAGATTTAATTAAGCGTCCGGTAAAATGGAATTTGGGCGATTGGCTTACATTGGGCGGACTTGCGGCAGGCTCTTACGCAATAATGCATTTTGATGAAAACGTAAGGTCGGAAATGCTGAAAAATAGAAGTTTTAATGAAAGTGCTGTTATTGAATTTGGCAGAATGTACGGCGAACCTTATACCTCAAGCGGACTCGGGCTGTTTTTTTTAATTCAAGGAGTTTCAAGCAATAATAAAGCAAATGAAAAACTTGGGTTTGAAATTCTTCAGTCATTCGTTTATACTGGAATTATTACACAAATTGCTAAAGTTACTTTCGGAAGAACCCGTCCCTATATTGCAGACAACGCATTTGAGTTTAATCCTTTCCAAACTTTGAATGATAATTTCTTTTCTTTTTTTTCAGGGCATACAAGCATTGCTTTTTCACTTTCAACAATTGTTTCGGGAAACGTTGAAGGGACAGGATGGAAAATTTTAAGTTACGCTCCTGCTTTGCTCACCGGTTTTTCAAGAATATATCAGAATAAACATTGGACATCGGATGTGTTTATGGGGGCGGCGGTAGGATATTTGGTGGGAAGATTTGTTATTAATACACATAAAGAAAAAGAAAATTACCGTGACGTTAATTTTATACCGCCCCAGCCATTTATTAGTTTTTCATTCCCAATAAAATAATCAGCAATGTAAAATCATCCGGTTTATTTTGCCGCATTCACGATATCTTTACACTCAAGAATATTGTTGTTATAATCTTTCAATGAAACATTAATCATAGCAATCCCGATTTCCTCAAGTGTTGTAACATATGTAGGTAATATTTTTCTTAACAAGGGATAAAAAGGAGTAAAGTATTTATATGATTTATAAGCGTTTTTTAATCCGGGAGTAGGTTTTATAAATCCCGGTCTAAAATTATAAACCTTTCTAAAAGGAAGTTTCATTAAATCATTTTCAGTTTTTCCTTTTACTCGCGCCCACATACTTCTTCCTTTTTCGCTGCTGTCTGTTCCAACTCCGGACACGTAACAGAATGTCATTTCATTATTATATTTTAGCAATGTACTGGCAACATGCATTGTTAAATCATATGTAATTCTTGTATAATCTTTTTCATTCATTCCTATTGAAGAAACACCCATACAGAAATAACATGCGTTATAGCCGGATAGATGATTTTCAATTCGGGAAAAATCCAAAAAATCTTTGTGGATTATTTCTTTTAACTTTTTGTGTTTAACTCCGCATGGCTTTCTATTAATTACAAGAACAGATTCAACTTCAGGATGTTTTAAACATTCATGCAGCACTCCTTCTCCGACCATCCCGGTGGCGCCCAAAACAATTGCTTTTATTTTATTTTTCATTTTACAATTCTCCGTTGCCGCCATTTAACATTCAACATTAAGCATTCAACATTAAGCATTCAACATTAATTAAATCCTTGCCTGGTATGTATACAAATCATAATATCTGCCTTTTTTAGATATAAGCGCATCGTGCGTTCCCTGTTCGGCGATTCTTCCGTTTTCGATAACAAGAATTTGGTCGGCCTGCCGTATTGTACTAAGCCTGTGAGCAATTACAAAGGTTGTCCTGCCTTTCATTAATTCGTTCAAACTTTTCTGAATCAACAATTCGCTTTCGGTATCAAGATTTGAAGTTGCTTCATCTAGAACAATAATTTTCGGATTTGCCAATATAGCTCTCGCTATTGTTATTCTCTGTTTTTGTCCGCCAGAAAGTTTTACTCCTCTTTCACCAATTAAAGTATCAAGCCCGTTTTCAAATCTGTCGGTAAATTCATTCACATATGCTGCATTTACGGCTTCCAGCAATTGTTCTTCAGTTGCGTCGGGACGCGGGAATAAGATATTCTCTTTAATTGTTCCTTCAAACAAAAAATCATCCTGCAATACTACGCCGAGATTTTTTCTATAACTCTGAAGATTAACTTCAGACAAATCGATTCCGTCAATTGTTACTTTACCCGAATCAGGAGTAATAAAAGAAGCGGCAAGGCTTGCGATAGTTGTTTTCCCAGATCCTGAAGTACCAACAAGAGCGGTAACGCTCCCTACATCAGCAACCAGAGAAATATTTTTTACGACTTCTTTCCCTTCTTCATAAGCGAATGAAACATCCTCAAATTTAATATCACCTTTAATATTATTTAAAACAATTGTTCTAATTTCGGGATCGTCTTCGGGCTGCATATTCATTACTTCTTCTGTTCTATCGAGTCCGGCCAATGATTCAGTAAGCTGGCTTCCTATATTTCCCATTTGCACCAGGGGAGCAACCATAAAGCCCAAGTAAAGCGTAAAAGATAAAAACTCACCGAAGGTTAGATCTCCTTCCATAATCATCCATCCCCCAATTCCCATTATACCTGTCGTAGCAAGTCCTAATAAAAAAGTAGAAGTGCTTGTCATAATGGCTGTCGCGGTTAAACTTTTTTTTACGTTTTCAAAAAGTCTTTCAACCCCTTTTTCAAAAGTTTTATTTTCCTGATCTTCGGCGTTAAATCCTTTAATTACTCTAACACCGCTTAAGGTTTCGGTTAACCTGCCTGTTACATCGGCGTTAATCTCGCCTCTTTTTCTGAAAATAGGTCTTATATATCCGAACGCTTTTAACGCTACGTAACCGAAAATTCCAACAGGAAGAAGCACATATAAGGTCATCATAGGACTTATACTAATTAAAAGGACTAAAGAAATTACAGCTGTTAGTACTCCGCCGAACATTTGAGCGAGCCCTGTTCCAATTAAATTCCGGACTCCTTCAACATCAGTCATTATTCTGGATACAAGCGCTCCGGATTTATTATTATCAAAAAATCTTATCGGCAGTGAAAGTATTTTCTTTTGAACTTTAGCGCGAAGTTTGGATATCAGATATTGAGCTTCAACACTTAATACAATGGTAAGTAGATACGAAGTTACGGATTGAACTAGTATTGATAATCCGACAACCCAAAGAAGGACTGTAAGTTTATCGAAATCCTTATTAACTATTACATCATCTATTAAATATTTACTTGCGCCCGGCAAAACTAAACTTGATAATCTGCTTATAATTATAAGTACAATGCCTAAGATTACTTTATTTTTTCTCGGCCAGACAAACTCTTTGAAAGCCTGACCAATTGTGACTCTGGGTTTTTCTTTCGATTTATTTTTCAATTCTGAAGTTCCTTTATTTGAATATCGTTAAACTTTTTTAAATCTATTTAATTTAATCACGGCAAACATTAAGACGTAATATTTTGGTATTTATTTCATGATATTAAATAAAACAAAAGAGGTTATGCAGGCACAACCTCTTAAAATAACAAATGCATCTATTTTAGGATATTAAATTATTACTTAAAAATAGATTTAATTTTATCTTCTAGAAATCCTTTCTTCGCCTTTTCCAATTGGGCCAAAAGCTCTTCTTCTTTGTTATCGATTATATTTATTTTGTCGCTTAATAAAATATTATATGCCCCGAGCTGATTTTGAATAGCGCTAATTTTAGATTTATACATTTCGTTGAATTTATTCAGTTCAGCGTTGATGTAGGAATCAAATTTTCTTTTTAATTCGGATTGAAGTTTGTTTATTTCTTCTCCGACAACTGATGATATTTTGTTCATTAGTTTCTCATCCAGATCGGTTGCAAGCGCAAGATCCAAATTTCCGCCGGTATTCCATAACCGGAGACTCACTTTAAAATCCTTAACATTAATCAGAACCTCTCTTACTAATCTTTCAACAATATTTTTAGGTTCAGCCTCAAACAGGAGATTTAAGTTTGTTAAATAGAAATCGGAATTAACATCAATTTTATTTCCTATTAAAGATATCTGAAATCCGGTCGTCATTACCGCATCGGTGATTTTAGCCGGGAGAAAATTTGAATTGCCTAGATTAAACTCTCCAACAGGGACTCCCGAAAGATTTGCAGATATTTCATCATAAGGGATATTCTTTCTTCTATCAAAAAGTCCGCTCAATTTTATTGTACGCCTTTCATTCTCACTTCCCTCTAATGAAAATGTAAGCGGCATCCCGGTTAAAAGTTGATTATCTGAAATGTTACCTGCGGTACCTTTAGCTTGAATAAATGTTTCTCCCTCTTGTTTTATATTACCGCCCGAAATTTTTACATTTTTTATCCAGAACTTAGGCAATTTTTTTTCTGCCGGGAATTCTATATCCTGCCCTTGCATTCTCGGAGGGTATTCATACTCCGGTTCAGGAGAATATTTTTCAATATTAGTCCTGGCGGCATCTGCCCAGTATAAATAATTTTTAATCCTTTTATACATTTCGCTTCCGACTAACAGCTGCGCCATTCCGCCTGCCTTAAAACTTGGCAGTCTTGCCATATTTTTTAATTTTTCAAAATCATCTTTTATAAAATTATCAATATTTCCAATTGATGCTGTTAAGTTTTGCAAATTAGTTTGAACAGTTCCACTTTTTTCATTTATAAAAGTACTTATTTCACTAACCGTTTTCTGCGCATTATCAACGGCAGTGATTGCTTCAGATATTTTCTGCACATCTTTTAACTGCGCAGGATTAATAGAAGATATTTGTTGTTCAACTTCAATAACTTTTTGCTTACGAATTTCAAAATCATTTTTAATTGTCGCCCAGTCGTCGGTCAAATTTTGAATATCTTTTTCTAACGAATCAATATTTTTTAAAGAACTCATATCAAGGGCTTTTAATAGGCTGTCGGCATTAAACCCATTTTTTAATTTAACTAAATCAAATAGAGGCGGTGTTTCAATAGTCTTCTTAAATGCTTTATCCGCCAGTTCGGAAAATGTTCCTTCATTGCCGGCTAATACGGCTCTTTTATTTCTTTCTCTATTAATTGCGCCGTCTGTTTTTCTTTTTGACCCGATTATAAATTCATTTACTTCAATTTGCTCAATAATATATTTGCCTCTTAACAACTGCCCAAAATCCATTGAGAATTTAACAATCCCGGTCTCAAATAAATTTTCCCATGTATTACGCGGATTTGCTACTTGAATTTTTTCCCATTCAATACCAATAGGCGATAAACCTATGCGGAGATTGTTAATCTCAACTTCTGCACCAACAACTTCTTCGGCGGCATATTCAATACCGGATTCGATCCAGCTGTTTATAAATAAGTAAACAACCGTTACAAAAATTATCAAAGGTATAAGAACAACAAGCCAGAATCTTTTTCTCATCTTAAACCTCCGAGACTCTTAACCTTTTCATAATATCTAAACATGCTGCTTTGTTTTATTATTTTATAGATTTTCCATTTTATAATTTTTTCGTGAAGTTTTTCCCTGTATTTTATAACGAAAAATTTCATACTGAAATAGACAGGAATAAATAAAATAACTGCCGATATAAAACTTCCCATTACAAGAGTATTATTAAATCGTGTTAAAGGGGCAACCGGAACGTTATACAGCGTTGTGAAAAAATCCTTAAAAGGTTCCAACGTTAAAATAAAAAACCCGAATGCATGAAAAGCAGGATCAAAAATAAAAGCAATAATTTTAAAAAGAGTTACTGCTACAATAGCGGCGGATATATTAACATCAAGTATTAAAATAATAATCCAAATCAATAATCCCTGCAAGGTAAGCATCGGAGATAATCCGATTAATGAACCCAAAGCGAAGCCTAAGGCAATTTGTTTTGGAGTTTGACCTTCAGCCAATATTTTAAGAAATTTTCTAATAAAACTAAGCCAGAACATTTTAATACTCGTTGATATAGTTTATAAATTTTGTTTAAAATAACTGATTGGAATTTGAGTATCAACATACCTTCTTATTAAAAAGAAAGGCCACCTTTCGATAGCCTTTAGAAATAAATGCATTATTAAATTATTAGGTTGTCTACAATTGTTTAATCTCATTCACTAATTTAGTAATAGCATCTTTCGCGTCCCCGAAATACATTAATGCATTAGGATAAAAGAACAGTTCATTATCAATACCTGCATAACCTGCATTCATTGAACGTTTATTAATAATAACTGTTTTAGAATAATCGGCGTTTAATATCGGCATACCGTAAATGGGGCTTGACTGATCATGACGGGCAGCAGGGTTAACAACATCATTAGCGCCGACAATAAAAGCAATGTCGACATTATTAAAATCATCGTTTATGTCTTCAAGCGCAAAAAGTTTATCGTACGATACCTGCGCTTCAGCTAAAAGCACATTCATATGACCTGGCATTCTTCCGGCAACTGGATGAATAGCGAAACGCACATTAATGCCTTTTTTCTCCAGAACATTTGTTAAATCGCGTACTGCATGCTGCGCTTGAGCAACAGCCATTCCGTAACCTGGAATAATAACAACATTTTGAGCTGAGTCGAACATCATTGCGGCTTCTTCGGCGTCAACCGATTTAACATCGCCTTTAGGCGAAGTTCCCGCTCCTGCACCTGCAGTTGAACCGGCCGAATCCCATCCTCCAAGAAGTACATTCATTAAAGAACGGTTCATTCCGCGGCACATAATAAGTGTTAATATAATTCCGGAAGCACCTACGAGCGCTCCGGCAATAATAAGCATATTATTAGAAAGCACAAAACCGGTTGCCGACGCGGCGATACCTGAATAAGAATTAAGCAATGAAACTGCGACCGGCATATCCGCGCCGCCGATAGGCAAAACAAGAAGAACTCCCATAACTAATGATACTGCAGTTACGGCAAGCAGCAGTTCTGTATTGTACGGATTCATTACAATATAAATTCCGGCGGCAATTACGGCTAAAATTAGGATCACATTTATGGCATTCTGGCCGGGATATTTAACAACTTTTCCGGTTACAATTCCCTGAAGTTTTCCAAACGCGATTAATGAACCTGTAAATGTAATAGAACCTATTAATATCGAGAGGATAATTGTAATAATGGTAGACATTTCAAATGTTAGACCGTGTGTCAATTCTTTATAATATTCCGCGAGCGCTACCAAGGTAGAAGCTCCGCCTCCGAAACCATTCAACAAGCCCACCATCTGCGGCATTCCGGTCATTTGAACCTTGACCGCCATAACAGCGCCAATTGCACTGCCGACAATCAATCCCAAAATAATATATTCATATGTTAATACTCTGTGGTCAAGCAATGTAACAACAACAGCTAAAAACATACCTAAAGAAGCGAGCATGTTTCCCTGTCTTGCTGTTTTTGGCGAGCCTAATTTCTTTATTCCAAAAATGAATAAGACTGATGAAACGAGGTAAATCAAATAAGAGATAATTTCCATTTTTCACTCACTTCTTTTTAAACATTTTTAACATTCTGTCCGTTACTAAAAAGCCGCCGATTACATTTATAGTAGCAAATATAATAGCGATTAAACCAAGTATAGTGCTTACCGAAAATTCTTCAAGTCCAGCAGAAAGCAGCGCGCCGACTATTGTAATTCCTGATATCGCATTTGAGCCCGACATTAAAGGTGTGTGTAATGTAGGCGGGACCTTGGTTATTAATTCAAATCCTACGAATATCGCAAGCACGAAAACGTATATTTGCATTAGCAGATCAAAGTTTTCCATTTTTTGATACCTATTTTAGTATTACAAATATTTTTAAAAGAATTCAGAATTCAGAATCCAGTAGTCAGTTAAAATAAAATTCAGCTTCTTAAAGCTTTACAATAGCTACTTAATAATTTGCTGACTTCTTCTAAAAGTGAAATTAATTTTTCTGAATTTCCATATCCTAAATCTTTTGATAAAATTAAATAATATCTTACTTCTTCTAACGAACCTTGGGAAATATTAAAAAATCTTAATTTATCAGGTTTGCCAGTTTTCTTAAATCCTTCTGCGATATTTGCGGCAATTGAAACAGCCGCTCTTCTAAATTGAGAAGTCAATCCATAAATTTCAGATTTAGGAAAATTTTCAGTAAACTTATAAACACCAAGAACAAATTTATGAGCTTTCTGCCAAACTATTAAATCTTCAAATGTTTTTGCAGTTCTCACTCTACACTCTATTAAATTTTCTGAATTCTGAATTCTGGATTCTGTCTACTTAAGAAGCGCTGCCGTTCTTTCATTAACGACTTCTTTATTATAAACAATCAACGAACCTTTAACAATTTCATCATCAAGATTAAGTTCGACTTTTCCTTCTTTACTTATATGTTCAAGAAGAGCAAGCAAATTTTTAGAATAAACCTCACTTGTGTTTTTAGGAACAAGACTTGGAATATTCGGTTCGCCAATAATTGTAACTCCGTGCTTTACAATCGTTTTTCCTTTTTCGGAAACTTCGCAATTACCTCCGAATTCAACTGCCATATCAAGCACAACGGAACCGGGTTTCATATTTTTAACCATTTCTTCGGTAACAAGAACTGGAGCTTTTCTACCGGGAACAAGAGCAGTAGTAATTACTATGTCAGCATCGCTTACATGTTTGAAGATTAACTCTTTCTGTTTGTTCAGAAATTCTTCGGATGCTTCTTTTGCATAACCGCCGGCGTCCTGCATGTTCTCATCCGTATCAACTTCTATAAATCGTCCGCCAAGACTTTGCACCTCTTCTTTTACACTTGGACGAATATCGGATACTTCAACAATAGCACCCAAACGTTTTGCCGTGCCAAGAGCTTGAAGTCCCGCAACACCCGCGCCCATAATTACAACTCGAGCAGGCTGAATTGTACCGGCGGCTGTCATCATCAGTGGAAATATTTTCGGAAGATGATTTGCGGTCATTAATACACTTTTATAGCCTGCGACATTTGCCTGTGAACTAAGTGCGTCCATTTTCTGAGCAAGTGTTGTTCTCGGAATAGCTTCCATAGCAATTACATTAATACCTTTATCCGCACATAGTTTAGCGGTTTCAGGATAATGAAGCGAATACATAAAAGTAATTAACAAAGTACCTTCCTTCATTAAATCAAGTTCATGTTTTCCTTCTTGCGGATGTTCAACCGGACGCTGAACTTTTAATACAATATCAGCCGAGGAATATAATTCTGAAACGTTGTCTAAAAGCTTCGCACCTGATGATTCATATTGATCATCCGTAAATCCGGCATTTATTCCGGCACCTTTTTCAACATTAATCTGAAATCCTTTTTTGATCAATTTAGAGGCTGTATCAGGTACGAGGGCCACCCGGTTTTCACCGGGGAAGATTTCTTTAGGAACTGCTATAACCACTATTTGTCTCCTATTGAATTTATTATTTACCCCAACAATTAAATTTAGATTTGAAGTCTTAATACTAATGAGATTATGTTTAAAAGTAAAGTTTGCGTAATGAATTGTTTTAAAATAAGGTTTTTAGATAAACGGATATAATAAAAATAAATAATACGAATATCACTTTTTTTGTTTTGATTCATATATTATTTAGTGAAATCAATTGTTGTTGTAATATCAGTCGATGTACTAAATATCAGTCCAACAATTGAACCAACAGCAATTAGGCCGGCAATAACAAGGAGAGTTCCTGGTCCTTCACCATTTTGGGGTATTAACAAAACTGAAATACCTGCCCCAGCCAAAGCGCCAAATAAAAATCCTTCAAAACCCTCTGTTCCGGTTCCATCAAATTTGATTTGAACAATATCCCTGGTATTTATTTTTTTTAGAGTGTTTGATGATAGATTAATAAAAGTTGTATAATCGTCACTAATTTTTATTTCCTTCCCTTTATATTCTTCATTTTCATAAACTTTAATAATTAGTTCGTCTTTGTCTTCGCATATTTTGTTAATTTTTTGATAGTACTTTTCTCTTATCTCATAATCGTTTCTTGTAATAATTCTTGAACAGCCGCTAAGTGCAAATGAAAATATTAGAATTGATATTATTATTTTTTTCATTTTATTCAACCAGAATATTCTACTTAAACCTAGAAGATACTTTATTCCACGATTCTGTAATTAAAAAACTTTCATCCATATTGTTTACGATTTCTATAAATCTTTTAAAAGGTATTGTAAAAGTTAATTCGTTTGAAGGTAAAGAAGGTCGGGCGGAAACGTCAAACATTCCAAGAACACATCTTGGCATTTCTTTTTCCGCTTCCATTAAAGGAAGACTAATTATTGAAGCGCATCCTGAACTGAAAGGCGCCGTTACTCCGTCGGGACCCGGATAATCGAAATTTGCAAGTGTAAACAATCCTGCTAGTACATCACCCCAGGCAAAAAATATAACTGCCTCGGGAATATGATCACCAAGTTTATCGATTCTTTTAAATATTAAAAACTCTGCAGGGGCTTTTATCGGCGATAGATCTTTCATATATGTTTTCACCAGATCAGTATTCTTTTTATATCTTTCCCCTTCAACCTTTCCTGGAATACCGCATGATAAAAACTCCTCGAAATTATTTCTGAGTTTATCCGTAAAGCCGCTGTATCTTTTACCGCCGGGGCAGCCGGGTGTTTTGAGATTGAAAACATATGTTTTCCCTTTTCTAACCTGGTCCAAATTTCCAATCAGACATCTGTCGGTATTTTCAGAATTTAGTATTTCGTTTTCATTAACTTCATCTGAATAGTAAAAAGTAATAGGCAGTTCAATAGCTTTAAAGTATTTTGTCCATTTTGAAATGAATAAGTTTATTTCATTTTTCATTACACCATCTCGAAAAATTATATAATTTATTCCATCGCACTGTGTCTTAAATATCTTAAATAAAGTCTTTCAACTTTTTTTCTAGCCCATTCGGTTTTTCTGAGGAATTTTAGACTTGAATTTATACTAGGGTCGCTGATAAAACAATTAATTTTTATACGGGTACCTAAATCCTCCCATCCGTAATACTCAACAAGTTTGATGAGCATCATTTCTAAAGTTACTCCATGAAGAGGATCTTTCGAATTTTCAGTCATAATTTTTTTTCTGTTTTAACAAAATTAAATTTTCAGCCTCCGAGATTTATAAAACTTCGGAGGCGGAGTGAAATAGAAATTAAGCGCTAACTTCTTCTGCGCCGTGAGTAAGTTCTTTAAGTTTTTTAAAGAACAGCAATAATAATAATCCAAACAACAGGCAGAAAATAAATATTCCGGTAAATACTTCAAATTCGCCCGCGCTTTGTGCGAATTCACCCACAAGTCCGGCAAGTTTATTCCCTAATCCGGTAGCTGCAAAATAAATGCCCATCATAATAGACGCGTATTTTACCGGGGCTAATTTTGTAATAAATGAAAGAGCTACAGGAGAAAGCGACAATTCACCTATTACCTGAAGCAGATAAGATAGAATTAGCCATATCAGCATTGCTTTTCCGCCGTCAGCTGCTTCTAAAGTAGCTCCTGACATCATCAAAAATCCTGTCCCCATCACCATAATACCAATAGCCATTTTAAATAGCGATGAAGTTTCTTTACCTAATTTGTTTCTTTTCAGCCAAAAGCTTGCAACAGCAGTTCCGAAAATTATTACAAAGAATGCCGGTACTGATTGAAATAAACTGGCCGGGATTTCAAATCCGAACACCATTCTATTAATTTTTTCTTTTGTGTAAATATTCATAAGTCCGCCGGCCTGCTCATAAGCTCCCCAAAAAACAATCACAATAACAAAAGAAATAAGTAAAACAATAACCCTGTCTTTTTCAATTTTAGTTAAAGGTTTATTAGTTTTACTCCCTTCAACTTTTTCCATCGGAATAAAATTCCCTACTTCTTTCAAAAATTTCTGTCCCCATAGATATACACCCTGACCAAGAAGCATTCCAATGCCGGCTAAACCGAAACCATAATGCCATCCGTAAACCTCACCGATATATCCGACAATTAGAGGAGCGGCGGCGGCGCCAATATTTATCCCTATATAAAAAATAGTAAAACCGGCATCTCTTCTGGGATCGCCCGCTTTATAAAGTCCGCCGACCATGGTAGAAATATTCGGTTTTAAGCAACCGACACCTGAAATTATCAGCATAAGGCCGGTATAAAAAGTAGCCAAGCTGTCGACTACCAATGTTAACTGTCCGGCGGCAATCAATAATCCGCCTAAAAACACAGTTTTCTTTTGACCAAGCCACCTGTCGGCAATAATTCCGCCGGGTATTGAAAATACATAAACTAGCATTGTATACCATCCGTAAAGGACTAACGCATCTGTATTTGACCATCCCATGCCCGGGTTTTCACCCATTGTTTCTTTTGTTAAATAGAGTACAAGAATTGCTCTCATTCCGTAAAAACTAAATCTTTCCCACATTTCAGTAAAAAATAAAATAGGTAATCCTTTTGGATGCTTCTGATTCATCATTCCTCCGAATTTTCAAAAATATATTCCGCAGCTAAGCGGATCAAAAATATAAACTATTGAGCTTAAATGCACCGTTAATTATTCTAATGGAGAATTTTCGAATGCTGACATATTCAACTAAAATGACGTAATTAATTTAATAAGGAATTTTATTAATAATTTTAATGTTAATTAAGAAACTTTATTGCCAATAACTGTGTCTTACTGGAATAAATTCCAAAATTGTTCGTCATATAATGAAAAAGATAATTGAATGAGAAATAACCCTTTTGTATTTGTTGCAATTATAAGCGTAATAATATTATTAATAGATATATATTCTTACCGCGGCATCAAAAAATTAGTTAATCATAAATCAAAACTTTTTCAAAGTTTTATATTTTATCTGTATTGGCTGGTACCGGTATTCTTAATTTCCGGACTTTTTTTAATAATAAATTCAAGGAATGAAATTCCGCAGGCGAATTCATTTAATTATTTTCATGCATTAAGCGGTTCCTTCTTTTTATTTTACCTTCCCAAATTGGTATTTATAATATTTAATTTGTTTGATGATTTCGTACTTCTTTTTAAAAGAATATTTCCAGGTAAGAAAAAATTCGAAAATAATGAAACAAATGTAATAAACAGAAGGCAATTTATAACTCAAACTGGCATTATAGCCGCCGGACTTCCTTTCCTTTCGATTGCATACGGCATTAAATGGGGACGATTCGATTTTACAATTAGGAATAAAGAATTATTTTTTGCTAATCTTCCCTCTTCTTTTAATGGATTTAGGATACTGCAAATATCGGATTTTCATTTAGGAAGTTTTATTGGAAGTGAAGAAAAAATTAAAGACGCGGTAAATATTATAAATGAACAGAAAGCGGATATAATATTATTTACAGGTGATCTTGTAAATAATATTTCCGAAGAAATTATCCCGTTCTTTAATACACTTAAAAAAATTAAAGCCAGGTACGGCAAATATTCCGTTTTAGGAAATCATGATTACGGAGAATATGTAAAATGGGATTCCGACGATGATAAAAAAGCAAATCTTGAAAGTATAATAACGCTTCAAAAGGAAATGGGATTCGACCTTTTAATGAATGAATCAAGATCAATTAATATTAAGAATGATGAAATTAATTTTTTGGGCGTTGAAAACTGGGGTTTAAAACCTTTTCCGCAATATGGAGATTTATCAAAAGCATTAAATACGGTCTCAGAAGATTCATTCAAAATTCTTTTAAGCCACGACCCTACTCATTGGGATGAACAGGTGCTAAAACATACAAACATTGATCTTACTTTTTCCGGACATACACACGGCGCGCAGTTTGGAATTGAAATCCCAGGCTGGAGATGGAGCCCGGTAAAATTGCGTTATAAAAGATGGGGCGGTTTATATAAAGAAAATAATCAGTATTTGTATGTTAATACCGGAATTGGGTTTATCGGATTCCCGGGCAGGGTTGGAATGCCTCCCGAAATTACAGTTGTTGAATTAAGAAATTCACCAATCACCTAAAATTTTCATAAAACTCCGCATTTTTATTTATAATTTAAATGAAACTATTTGGTCATCTTAATCTTATTTATTAATTTAGGATGTTAAGCTCTTTATTATCTCTTTAAAATGCCGATAATGAAGAATCTATAAATAATTTTAATTATACCGGGATATAACTCATGAGCAAAATACTTCACAAAAAGCAGTTATCACAAGATGTATTCCTTATGCGGTTGGAAGCTCCGCTGATAGCAGAAGAAAGAAAAGCGGGCCAATTTATTATACTTCAAACAGACGAAGATTTAGGTGAAAGAATTCCACTTACAATCGCCGACGCAGATGTAAATGAAGGTTCTATTACGATTATATTTCAAGTCGTTGGAAAAAGCACCAAGGATTTATCTCAATTTAACGAAGGAGATAATCTTCCCGTACTTGTAGGACCGCTTGGAACGCCAACACATATTGAAAATTTCGGGACAGTTGTTTGTGTCGGGGGCGGAATCGGTGTTGCTCCTCTTCACCCTATTGCGCAATCGTTAAAAGCCGCGGGTAACAATGTTATTATAATCATAGGCGCACGCAATAAAGAATTAATAATTCTGGAAGAAGAAATGAAATCCATTGCCGATGAATTTATTGTTTGTACCGACGATGGTTCTTACGGGAGAAAAGGCCTGGTTACAGAACCGCTTAAAGAAATTTGCGAAAGAGAAAACAAACCCGAAATGGCAATTGCAATTGGACCGCCGATAATGATGAAATTCTGCTCCGAAACTACCAGACCATATAAGGTTTTTACACAGGTTTCATTAAATACTATAATGGTCGACGGTACCGGTATGTGCGGAGGCTGCAGAGTAAACGTAGGCGGTGAAGTAAAATTTGTATGTGTAGACGGACCCGAATTCGACGGACATAAAGTTGATTTCGATAATATGATGTCCCGGTTAAAATCATACAAGGAATTTGAAAAGAAAAAAGATCACGCATGTAATATGGAAGCGGAAATCGCGAAAAAGGAGGCGGTGAAATGAGTCATAAATTACCCGAAGAAATTGCCGAACAAGCAAGAGAATATCTTGCTAAGTATGTTGTAAGAAAAGATGAATTAAAACCTAAAGAAAGAATAAATATTCCTTCGCAGGAAATGCCTGCTCAGGATCCTATTGAGAGAGGGAAAAACTTAAAAGAAGTTACTCTCGGCTTTACCGCCGAACAAGCACGATTAGAGGCTATGAGATGTCTGCAGTGCGTTAAAAATACATGTGTCGCGGACTGTCCGGTGGGTATCGATATTCCAGGATTTATAAAACAAATTGCCGACGGAGATTTTCAGGGAGCGGTTGATATAATTAAACAGACTAGTTTACTCCCTTCTATTTGCGGAAGAGTATGTCCCCAAGAATCTCAATGCCAGGAACATTGTAAGGTAGGCGCAGCATTAAAGGATGTTGACAAAGGTGTTGCAATAGGCAGACTAGAAAGATTTGTAGCCGATTGGGAAAGAGCTTCGGGAAATGTAAAGGTTCCGAATGTAAAACCATCAACCGGTAAAAAAGTCGCTGTTGTAGGAAGCGGTCCAGCCGGATTAGTTGTTGCCGCTGATGTACGACGCGAAGGTCATAATGTAACAATTTTTGAAGCTTTCCATAAAATGGGCGGAGTAATGCGTTATGGCATCCCGGAATTCCGTTTGCCGAACGATATAATTGATCAGGAAATTGATACCCTGCGTAAAATGGGAGTTGAATTTCAAACTAACTTTGTGGTCGGCAGAACTAGAAAACTTACCGATTTAATAAATAAAGACGGATTCGATGCTGTATTTGTAGGCACCGGAGCCGGTCTTCCCTATTTTATGGGAATAGAAGGAGAAAATCTGGTTGGTGTTTTTTCGGCAAATGAATATTTAACCCGCGCTAATTTAATGCGCGCGTTTGATAAAGATAACTCAAACACTCCTATTTATTCTTCACGTAATGTTGCAGTACTTGGCGGCGGAAACGTAGCTATGGACGCGGCAAGAATGGCTTTAAGATTAGGTGCCGAAAAAGTCTATGTTATTTACAGAAGGACCGAAAACGAAATGCCTGCCAGAAAAGAAGAAATTGAACATGCAAAAGAAGAAGGAATTGAATTTCACTTTCTGCAGAACGCTAAAAGAATTATAGGCGATGAAGACGGCCGTGTTATTGCAATGGAATGTTTAAGATATGAATTAGGTGAACCCGACTCCTCAGGAAGAAGAAGACCTGTAGAAGTTCCTAACAGCGAATTTAAAATTATTGTTGATACAGTTCTTGTTTCTATAGGCAACGGAAGCAATCCGCTTATAAGTCAAACTACCCCCGAAATGGTTGTAAATAAATGGGGAAATATTATTGTTGACGAAACACAAAAATCATCCGTTGAAAAAATTTATGCCGGCGGTGATATTGTGCTTGGTGCCGCAACCGTAATTCTTGCAATGGGAGAAGGAAGACGCGCCGCAGCCGCAATAAATGAACAGCTGGAAAAAGAATTAAATAAAAACGCAGATTTATAATCTGCGTTTTTAAAAAATTACTTCTAATATATACCGCATATATTTAAATTTTATTAATCGCTTAAATTAATATTGATTCCAACCCTCTTATTTAATATTATTTACCGGATTAATCTTCCCTCTTATATGAAATAAATTACGGCAGAAAAATGAAAGCTAAAACAGCGATTCTATTCCTGCTTTTTACTCAATTTATTTTTGCGCAGCAGGGATCTAATTTATTTAATTTTATTACATCCGATATCAACATCCAAAGAAATTCAGTATTCCGGGACCTACAACTAAAATTAGAGAATCAAAATACAGGCGAATTAGGCGGAATTGATACAAAATTTATTGATGTAATAATCCAAAAAATAAAAGATTCGGCTTCAAACTATTTGAATAATCCGTTTATAATCCAAGCTGTTCAAATAGGTGATAAGAATAAATATATTCTTAAAATTAATAATGAAATTTGCAATCTTGAAGAACTTCCCGCTGAAAATATTTACCAACTTCTTAACGAATATAAAACAATAACTAACAGAGAAATATTAAAACTATTAAACCGGTTTTCAGATGATGTGATTAAGAATAATTTTGTGTCCAATATCGTGTATTTTATTACTTATACTATTTTAACAAACGGCCGACTTGAATCAATATCATATTCACCATCAATTCCTTATGATTCGGCAATCGCTAATTTTTTATCCGATAAAATTTATGATAGTATATATAACGAATTATTACAGCACGCGTCAAAAAATATTTTGGACAAAAATGTTCAGGAATACTCGGAAGTTTTAGTCGGTAATTTGAACGGCTCATTAAATAATATTTTTCAGAAATTGAATGATGAAATTATCGGTCTGTTAAATAATGTACAGACTAAAATAAAAGCCGATATCAAAAATTGGAATGATCTTTATCTTAAAGGGAATATATCATTAGCTGCTACAAGCGGTACCGGGATTTTTTCAGGAGGCACAATGATTACATACAAACAGCAAAATACAAGTCTTTCGTTGTATACAAATATTAATTTTAATTCCGAACCAGATACCTCATATTTTCATTTATACGGTATACGTGTTTCGTTATTCGGCGACAACTATGAATTTGACTTTTTAGGATCGGTTTATTTCGGTAAAGAAATTAGAGGTTTAAAAACAGTTGAAACGGGAATGGGAATTACATATAGATTTAATTCCGGTATAACGGCGGGATTAGCCGGGTTCTTTGTAAACAACGATGAGTTCCCTGAAAAAGACAGTTACTCATTTGGTATTATGCTGCATTTGTCTGAGAATTTGCCTTCTGTAACTTTCGGATTTACCGCAGAAAATAATTCGGGTGAAAAAAAGCCATTAATTCAAATTAATTATGTGTTATAATATTTTCGGAAAGCTGATGAAACTCAGATTATTATTTGTGATAATGTTTGTGATAATATTTATAAATGTATGCAATAATCATTCTATGCAGGCACAGGATAACAAAAATGTACTCAGCTATTATGCTTCTGATAATAGTATTGATGGTCAGCCCAGAATTGATATGATAAATTTGCTGAGGTTTTTTCCTGTATTTGTTTTTAGAGAAGATATAACAGATGTAAATGTAAGCGTTTTTTACAGCGGGAAAATAATTACACAGAAAACCGATAGAATGAGCGGAGGACATTATTGGCAAACAATTTTGCCTGAGTTTAAACTGGGCGATGCGATTCAGCGTATTGAAGTAGAGATGATTTTTAAACTGAGGGAACAGTATATCAGATCATTAATAAATTATGATTCGGCAATCTCTCAAGCAAAAAATAATATTAAAGACGTACGCGGACAAATAGCTGCTTCAAATCGTTATATAATAAAACAAGCATCTAATTTGGACTTAGGATTTACCGGATCAACTTTATTAAAAATATATAATGAATTTCTAAAATTAGATTTACCTAAATATGGTATTACAAAACAAGATTCAATTGAATTCATCGCTAATATTATAGGAGATATTAATAAATATAAAAACAAATCAAATCAGGTAATTGATTCCTTATCATTAGTATTTTTTAATATAATTTCTGATCAGGCAAAAGTTTCTAAACTTAAATATTATTTACACAAAAAAAATACGAATACGGAAAATTTTCTTGATCAAAACAGAGAAATAGAAACCCTTAACCTGGAAAAAGAAAAAATTATAGATGATATATATAAAAATATAAATACCAGTTTTACTGATACAATGTTTTCAGGTCCGGCTGTTCGAAAATCCGATTTGATTATATCCGGCGATTATAAAACTGCTAAACTTCTTTACCGATATTACAAAAATAATTTGCGATATAGAAAAGCTCTTGATCCGGCCGAAAATCTCGGAATTTTCCGCGTCAGGTATATCCCTTTTCCTATAACAAGAAAGCCTGGTGGAAGTAAGGTAGAAATGTATGTGCCGGCGCAGAAAAATTCAAACGCCATATTCGAAATTGGCTTGTCTTTTGGAGATAATGTTGTATCTGGGGATAATACCTTTAACCCCGGCTTATCTTTAAGCAGACTGGGAGTTGCAATTGTTATTTCGGAAAAACTTTTTGGAGAATCCGCCGAAATACTTGGACTTGCACTTACATATGATTTTAACTCATATGCAAGTATTGGACTCGGCAGAAATTTAGCGCAGGGAGAAAGTTATCCTTATTACAGCTTCGGAATTAATAAGAAAGCATTTGAAGAATTAATTAAAGGCATTGCCGGTATTTTTAAATAAATCCAAAAAATTTAGCTAAATAAATAATCACTTTAAAAAACTCTGCATAATTTTTTTTATAAGTTTCAGTTATCATATTAAAAACTAAGGTGCCAGTCTATTTATTATCCATTTACCTTCTTCATCTTTAATATATTGGAACCGATCGTGCAGACGGTTAGGTCTTCCCTGCCAAAACTCAAATGTTTTCGGTACTATCCTGTAACCTCCCCAGAAACCGGGCAGAGGAATTTCTTTGTCTAAGAATTTTCTTTTAATTTCATCCAGTTTCATTTCGAGCAATTTGCGTGAGGTAATCACTGAACTTTGCTGTGAAATCCAAGCTCCCAATTGACTTCCGCGCGGCCTTGTCGAAAAATATTTCAAAGATTCGGCGGTTGAAACCTTTGATGCGGTACCTGTTATTATCACCTGTCTTTCCAAAACGAGCCATGGAAAAACTACAGCCACATTTTTTGTTTCGTTTATTTGTTTAGCCTTTACGCTTTCATAATTTGTAAAAAAGACAAATCCTTTTTCGTCAAATAATTTTAGCAATACTGTTCTTATTGTTACATTATAATCTATAGAAACAGTTGCTAAGCTCATGGCGTTTGGTTCTTCAATCTGCGAACTGCATGCCTGATCGAACCATAACTCAAATTGTTTGTATGGATTACTGTTAAGATTTTCTTCGTTTAGTTCCGCTTTGGTATAATTCTTCCTTAGTTCGCCGATATCCACTTTTCCCTCATTTATCAGATTTTAAACAACATTAAAACAATAAAATTATACATTAGATTACTAAGTATGAAAGCTAAATATATTTATTAAATTAACAAAACAATGAAAGCTGATTAATAATAATCACAAATAAATTTTTTTGAACTGTTAGGCGGCGATTAAGTTATTTTAAAAATAGAGATATAAAATTTTTAATTTTCGTTTAGCATTATATTTTGAAATAATTTTATAATTTAAATTTGATTTACGTTACGGCCGGAAGTATATTAAGCTCTATTTTTTACAAACAATCCTTCAGATGATAAACAAAGCAAACAGTATACTAAACAAAATATTCGGGTATAAAAGTTTTCGTCCTTTGCAGGAAGAAATTATAAAATGCACGCTTGATAAAAAAGACGCTTTGGTAATAATGCCCACCGGCGGCGGCAAATCCTTATGTTATCAAATTCCGGCTCTTATTTTTGAAGGACTTACAGTCGTAATCTCACCATTAATTTCATTAATGAAGGACCAGGTAGAACAGCTTCAAGAATTAGGTGTAAGTGCGCTTTACTTGAATAGTTCTCTGTCAAAAGATCAATACTTGGAAAATATTAATCTTTTATCTGAAGGAAGCGTTAAGCTGCTTTATGTGGCGCCAGAAACATTATTTCAGGAAAGAACTATTAATTTATTATTATCGTTAAAAGTTGATTGTATTACAGTTGATGAAGCTCATTGCATTTCGGAATGGGGTCATGACTTTAGACCTGAATACAGAAAAATTATAGAAATTAGAAACCGTTTCCCGAAAGCGGTTTGTGTTGCTTACACCGCAACCGCCACTCCAAGAGTTCAGAAAGATATTAACGAAACATTAAAACTTTCCAGCAGAAATAATTTTATTGCAAGTTTTAACCGTGATAATCTTTACCTGGAAATTATTCCTAAAACCAACGGTGTTGAGCAAACAATGAAATTTTTACGCCGTTACCCAAATCAATCGGGAATCATTTATTGTTTTTCAAGAAAACAGGTAGATTCACTTTCACTTGACTTGCAGGAGGCCGGCTATTCAGTGCGTCCTTACCATGCAGGCTTATCCGATAAGGAAAGGCAGAAAAACCAGGAACTATTCATAAAAGATGATGTGCAGATAATTGTTGCAACTATTGCATTCGGAATGGGAATAAATAAATCAAACGTTAGATTTGTAATTCATTTTGATCTTCCAAAAAATATTGAATCATATTATCAGGAAATTGGACGGTCGGGGCGGGACGGACTTAGGGCACATTGTCTTCTTCTTTTCAGTTACGGCGATATTCAGAAACTAAGATATTTTATTGATCAGAAGGAACCGAAAGAAAGACAGATTGCCGAAAGGCATTTAAACTCGCTTTTAGATTTTGCCGAAACGGGAATTTGCAGAAGAATTCCGCTGCTCTCTTATTTTGGTGAAAAGCATCAGATTAAAAAATGCGGCATGTGCGATAATTGCAATTCAAGCGATAAAGATCTTGTTGATGTTACAATACCGGCTCAAAAATTTTTTTCATGTATTAAAAGGACTAATGAAATATTCGGAGCTTCATATATAATTGATGTGCTGCGCGGTTCTGAATCGATAAAAATTACAAGCAACGGACATGATAAACTTTCAACTTATTCCATAGGGCGAGAGTATACAAAAAAACAATGGTTGTTCCTGGCACACCAGTTTATTCAGCAGCATTTAATTAATACTGATAATGATTTCGGAAGCTTAAAGCTTACTGAAAAAGCAATTGACGTATTAAAGGGAAATTTAAGCGTTACAGGAAAAATAAAAGAAGATTTTGAAGTACAGGAAGAAAAACAAGCCTCTGAAAATTATGATCATCTTTTATTCGCAACCTTAAGAATTAAACGAAAAGAAATTGCCGATAAATTGAAACTGCCCCCGTATGTTATATTTTCAGATAAATCACTTACGGAAATGGCTACTTATTTCCCCGTAACAAAAAAAGAAATGATCCGTATTCACGGTTTGGGTGAAATAAAATTTGAGAAATACGGTAATATTTTTATGAATGAAATAATCGATTACTGCGAAAAGAATAATATAAAACCAAACGGGAATATTATTAAGCCGAACAGTAAAATTATTACATCAGATAAAAAGAAAAGTCATAATTCAACCGGAGAAAAATTTAATTCCGGCATGTCTATTATGGATATAATTCAGGAAACAAAGTTTAAGAGAAGTACAATATTAAAACACCTTTTAGATTTTGTTGAGGAAAATAAACTGCAAAATCCTGATCTGCTTTTAGAAGATTCCAGATTATCGGAAAAAGAGATTGAAAAGGTTATTGGTATATTTAATAAAATCGGTTCAGAAAGACTTACTCCGGTATATGAAGCATTAAAAGAAAAAATTGATTATGACGAACTTCACCTGCTTAGAATCTATTACCTGGCAAAGAACAAATAAAATTTCACCCTTAGAACCGCTAGCTATTCTTTTTGATATAATCATTAAATAATTGCATCAGTTTATTAGTCCGCTTACCTACCCTGCCGTCACCAATATTTTTTTTATCTACTGACGTAACCGGTATAATATTTTTTGTAGTAGAAGTTATAAATGCCTCATGCGCTGAATTTAACTCAGCCAAGCTGATTACCCTTTCTTCAATCTGCCAGTATTTATAAGCCAAATCAAGAATAATTTTTCTAGTAACACCTTTAAGAATAAAATCTTTCGGAGTGACTAAAATGTCATTTATAAATATAAAAAAATTACTGCGGGGGCATTCGGTTATTGAATCATGTAATTGATATAAAACATCAAACACATTATTTTTTTTACGCAGATCGTTTAAACGAATATCATTCAAATAATTTACTGATTTTATCATCGGCAATTCCCGCTGATATTCAAAGGATATTAATCCTGCGCCTCTTGTATATAAATCATTATGATATGTAGGTGTTTCTTCCGGTATTATTAATATATTCGGCTCAAAAACTAAGGATGATGAGTTTGAATACCCACCTGTAACAATTATTCTAATTGCGGGATCATTAAATTTACACAACTCTACTAATTTAAGTGCTGATTCGGTTAATTCAGCATCACTATATTTAATATTAAGATTAAGCGCGCTCGAGGAGTTTCTAAGTCTTTTAAGGTGGTCGTCAAAATGAAAAAGCTTTTTATTAAATGTCCGCGCATAATCGAAAACCGCGTAACCGCGCTGAAGACCAAGGTCTCTAATGCCAATTACACTTTCGCCTTCACTTACTATATCGCCGTTTATAAAATTATAATTATCCATTTAGCAATTATTAAATTGAATAAAGAAGAATAACTTTGTATTAAATATACTTTGAAATTATTCTCCTGATTTTTTATTGCTACCGAAAAGATTTACGCCGAATAATTTAAATGAAGGCGCTTCATATGTTTTAGGAATAAATTCAGACGGAATAGCTACCTGATTTCCGTCTCTCATTGCACTGTAATGAGGCGACATGATTTCGACTCCGGCTTCATTAAATTTATCCTGTATTTTAGAATGCAGCTGAGAATAAATGGAAGCCATTTTGCCGGGTTCGTTTGTGTATATATTCAGCTCATATGATACGTAAAAATCATCAAGACTTGTCTGAAGCACAAATGGTTTCGGATCCGCTAATGTATAATCAGTTTCGCCTGCGGCTGATACTAAAAGCGCATGAACTTTATCCCAAGGCACGTCATATCCGATTGTAACGGTAGTATGAAGTATAAGTCCCTTATCGCTAGCCGAAGAGCTGAAATTAATAATATGACTTCCCAATACCATAGCGTTGGGAATTGTGATATCTACATTTTTAGGTGTCCGGATTCTTGTAACAAGAAGTGTTTTTTCGATTACGTCACCCATTGTTTCGGCTATTTTAACTCTGTCACCTATTTTAAAGGGGCGCATATAAGTTAGTACAATTCCCGATACCATATTTGCAATAGCGGAAGAGGAACCAAGAGAAAATAAAATCCCCAGGAAAACTGAAATGCCTTGAAAAAAAGGAGAGTCGGAACCAGGTAAATAAGGGAAAATAATTATTGCCGCTAATACTAATATCAAAAACCTTATAATTTTAAATGTAGGGATTGCCCAATCACGGTGAAATCCAGGAAGTTCAAGCGTACCTTTGTCAATTTCAATAAATATAAATTTTACGAATTTGATTATATAATTAAATACAAAGCTTAATACAATTATAAAAAACAAGTTAGGAAGAAATTTTAGAAATGAAGTAATAACCGATTTTAAAGGCGTTAGTATATAACTTAAAAGAGTCGCCGCCCATGTTTCACTAAAAGTAAACAGACTAAACGCGATAGTTATATAGATATAAAAAAGTATTGCTAAAATACCGAAACGGGAGACTTTAGTAATAAAAGTAAGTGTCTCAATTGTTCTATCGGCCGAGAGAATTTCAACTGATTTTATTTTTACCGATTTGATTTTTGTTTCTTTCCATGATCTGTATTTAACCGCCATTAAACGGGTAAGCGCGTTTATTCCTTTAGCTATTGTAAAAAAAAGCGCTGTATAAAAAATGAAAAACGATATGCTTTTAAGATACGGCTGAATTTCCCACTTACTTGTATAAGGCCAAAGCTGAATTGTATTAACTATAAATAAATATATCGCATAAAGTGAAAACGCGAATCTGAATCCTTTAAGAAGAATTAGCAAAGAATTTACTATAGTAGCCGATTTGAATATTTCTTTACCTTTTAGCGCCACATCTTTTATTTTAGTTTTATCGAGCCGCCGTATTATTTTATAAAACCAGGGGAATGCATAAGTAGCTCCCCAAAAGAATAATATCAACCCGGCTAAATAAACAGCCGATAAAACGCCTTTAATAATAAGAGATCTTTCGCTATAAATTTCTCTCATTTCCGTTACTTTTTTAACAATAATTTTTCGGTAAATTTCCGCTAAATCTTCAGCAGTGGTATCTGCATATTCGGCATCGGCAATTGTAACAGCCATTATTATTTCATTTTGCGCATCAAGCGAAAAGTAACCTTCCCTGTCTGTAATTTTAATTGAGTCCAATATTAAACTATTATTTTCAGAAACGGATTTAAGTTTTAAACCAATTTCTTCTGCTCTTCTTTCAGCCGAGAAAATTCCAATTCCCGTATGCAAAAAGAATAAAGTATCAGAATCCAGAACAACAGGGTATTTGTTTATTTCATTGCCGTTACTTTGGGCCTGACTATTAGTGCAAATTAAACACAAAGAGAATATTAACAGAATTATTAAAAAGTTTTTTCCTGTTTTCATAAAACATCCGTAAATGTTATTATTAAAATTAATACGAAAAATTAGTTTGTTATCAGTCGACAATAAATAATTTCGCGCCGGTTCTTGTAGCTGATCTGTGCTTTTCCGAGTTATCCGCGACCTGGTAACTCATGCCCGGTTTAAGTAAAAAAGTACGGCCGTCATCTAATTCGGTATTAAGTTCTCCCTCAAGGCACAAAAGGATATGCCCTTTTGAACACCAGTGATCGGCAAAATAACCCGGAGTATACTCTACTATTCTAACTCTTATTGCTCCGAAATTCTGACTCTTCCAGAATGCTTTTCCTGTTATTCCTTTATGTTCGGTAACTTCTATTAAAGACCAGTCCGTAATACCGAAAGGAATATTTGTTATCTCCATTTTTCTTCCTATAAGTTCTTGGTAAATTTAATATTTTCAGCCTACTATATTTGTCATAAATTGCAGAACAAGGTTAAATGTTATGATAAAATTTTTAATTAACAGAACAGTTTTATATAAATTCAATAATCTTATATTTCTAATTGTGAAATGTAATACTTTTAATGCTATTTATTAGATAAAAGATATATGAAAGAAACAGAAATTTTAATAAGGCAATGGGATAAAAGTGATTTTAATCAAATTATATATATTTTGAAAGAATCATGGGACAAAGCTTATTCTTCATTTATTCCGGAAGAAGATCTGGTTTTTTATTTAGACAAGACTTATAACATTAAAGAACTGGAAAAACTCTATAATGACGAAAATATAATTTGTTATTCGGCAGTCGTTGATAACCAAACAGTTGGCTGGCTGAAGTTAACTATTAATAGAAAAGAAAACAGGTTTTATCTTTCATCAATTTATGTGCTGCCCGAGTATCAAAACTTAAAAATCGGGAAACGTTTTATCGACACAGCATTTTCTAAGGCGAAGAAAAAGGGATTTTCAGAAATATGGATTGGTGTAATGGAAAATAACTCAAATGTATTAAGGTGGTATGAAAATTTAGGATTTATATTTACTGAATCTCTCCCATTTACAATGGGCAAAACAACGGTTGCTCACAAAATCGGAGTTAGAGAATTATAATGTTTTAATAAATTTCCAATGTACAATTTGTTTACAGGTTTATATGCTATTATTTCGACAAATCTTTTAAAAGACTAATTAAATATTGTCCCGGTTTTATTTCTTGTCTGTTTCCCGCCGTTAAAGGGGTTAAATTTTCTCCATCAATAATAAATAAAGGTATTATTTGATTATCACCATAATTCTTCTTTAAATCGTTATAGTTATATTGTTCGGTAATACGGGATAATTTAATTGAATAATCATCTTTAATTAGATCATCCAAATAGTAGAAGTTACATTCATCGCCGAATAATATTTTCCCTCTTAGTTCGCTGGACACTTCATTTTTAATCTCTTTCTTTTTATTATTTGAAGGAAGCTGGTAAACTTGATTTGAGCCGAATATTTTTGAGAAGTTTAACGCCGCCAATGAATTCACTTCATCATTAGGTGTAAGACTTAACAATTTACCAAGTCCGTAATAATCAATCTCATCTATTATATAATCAGACATTACACTTCCATGATAAGTATTCAGTTTTTCTAAATTGGCCTGTACAATACTGTGTCTATTAGTATCAACCATCACTACTTTAAAATTTCTTTCCTGCAGTACCTTACCTAAAGCTTTGGCAAATGGAGAGGCGCCGATAATCAAGCAGCCTTGCGCATTTGGTTTTGCAAGTTTCAGATATTTGGCAAGCGGAGCTGCGCTGAATCCGTAAACCGATATGGTTGCTACTATCATTAAGAAAGTTATAGGCACTAATACGGACGCTCCTTCAATATTGGCGTCTTGAAGTCCAATCGCAAACAATGCCGAAACTGCAGCCGCTACTATTCCACGAGGTGCCATTGATGAAACAAATATTTTTTCTTTAATGCTCAGATCAGATTTGATTGTTGATAAAAAGACCGCTACGGGACGAATTACTAAAATCAATATTACCGCGAAAATAATACTCCCCCAGCCCAGCGACTCAAATGTTTCTATATTTAACCTTGCGGCTAGAATTATAAATAACACTGAAATCAACAGCAGCCTTAAATTTTCTTTAAACTCGATAATATGGCTTACTTTAACTTTTTTCTGGTTTGCTATAATAATTCCCATAATAGTTACCGCAATCAAACCGCTTTCTTTTTGAAAAAGATTGCTTACAACAAACACAAGAACCGCTAATGTCAGCGATACACTATTTTGAAGGAATTCAGGAACCAAATCATGTTTTAATAAAACTATAAATATAACTGCGCCGACCACTCCAAGAAGCGAACTTAGGAATAACGTTTTTATTAATCCCAATATAGTAATTATTGTTGCCTCTTGAAACCCTGCGGAAAGTATCGCTTCGAAAACCAAAATGGCTATTAGGGCGCCGATAGGATCATTGACGATTCCTTCCCACTTCAAAATTGAGTTTATCCTGCTGCTTGGTTTCACATGGCGGAGTATAGGGAGTATTACCGTTGGTCCGGTTACGACAAGAATTGATCCGAATAAAAGTGATATTGGAAACGTAAATTCCAAAATTGTATATGCAAAAAAAGTAGAAAGAAATAGTGTAACCGGAATGCCAAATAATATCAGTCTCAATACAACAGGGCCGACTTCTTTTAATTCCTTAAATTTAAGACTTAATCCCCCCTCGAATAGAATTACAGCTACGGAAAGTGATACAATTGGGAAAAGAAGGTCATTTAATAACGTATCCGGATCAAGCATTCCAGTAATAGGGCCGATTATAAATCCGAATATCAGAAGTAATAAAATGGAAGGAAGCCCAAGTTTCCAGGAAAGCCATTGCGCCAAAATACCGGCAAATAAAATAGATGCTAATCCAATTACAATATGCTCACTCATATACGCCTTTAATAAAATTTATTTTAGTATATGCAAAAAATTATTTTATAAATTATAAAATTATATCACTTACACAAAATATTCTCTTTAATACAAATGCAATTTGAGAAGAATATTATAATTTTTTCTTATTAAGCTTTGATTATGTTTTTTATTTCATTCAACATTTTTTCAACACATATTTTGCCTTCATTAATTGCTTCGGCCGCGCGGTAAAATTCTAAAAGTCCAATATGTGATAACTTTGGAGTAAGAATTATATCAGGCGGATTTTCTGAAAGTCTATGTCTTGTAATTCTATCCTGAGCGATATTAACAGATCCCGCAATCGCGTCGAACAATCCCGGAGGATTTTCTTCATCTTTTGAATTTTGAAATAATGCGTCAGTATAATCCTTTACAAAACTTGTGATCTTATTACCGACTCCATTCTTATTATTAGATTTCTTATCGCCGCGTACAAAATGTTTACCTACAATATCGCCGTTTAAATTTACCGCTATTACTATATCTGCGCCCAATTCTCTGCATAGTGTTACGGGAACAGGATTTACCAGACCTCCGTCGACCAGCCATTTATTATTATTTCTAACAGCCGGGAAAAGTCCGGGCAGAGAGATTGCGGCCCAAACAGCGTCAATTACGTTACCTTCAGTAAACCATATTTCATTTCCGGTTTCCAAATCAGTGGCTACCGCGCCGTATTTTCTTTTTATATTTTCGATTAATAAATCATCTTCAACAACATTTTGGTTTAAGAAGCTGTGCATTCTTTTAGTATTTACGAATCCGTTTAAGGAAGTATTAATTTCAAAAAATTTGGCGGTTTCAATTTTAGTTAAAGAAAGCGACCACTTTTCCAATTTCTGAAGGTTACCTGCCGCATAAGATGCGCCAACCAAAGCTCCGATAGACGTGCCGCATACAATATCCGGGATAATCCCGTTTTCATTCAACGCATTAATAATACCGATATGCGAACATCCGCGCGCTGCTCCGCTTCCAAGAGCTAAACCAATTTTTAATTTTGCTTTATTATTCTTCTTATTCATCTTATTCAATTCGAAAAATGATTTTTATATATGATACTTAAGTGAATTAAAATATTATTATCAGTAAAACATTTTTCTTAATTATAAATTTATTTAATTATTTGCCCTGAATGTAATTTTAACTTGATAATAGATTTAACGAAACATATATATTTATAAATACCGATAATTATTTGCGTAAATAGGGATATTATGTTTGCGTCTATTTACTTATATAAATAATGAAATCCGAGACAAATCTTTTATTTAACTTTATTAGATCTAGTATTAATAATTATACTTAGCTTAAAACCCAACGAACGGCCGCCTCAAGAGTATAGAACGGATGTGAATAATAACCGTTATCTTTTGATTCAACTAATACGGGGATTGCTACATCTTTGGCAGATTGAGTTAGAATGGCAATTTTATGATTCCCGAATATTTCCAAATGATCTTTATAGTAGTCTGCAATTTTAATATGATCGCTTAATTTCATGTCAAATGTAGCTTTAGTGTAATCGAGAATAAATCCTTTTTTATTTTTGGGAATTAGATTGTTTTTAATCGCCTCATCCCATGAAGTATGTATATCCTTAATAGTAATAGCACCATAATAATACTTGTAAAATATTCCGGTTCGTTCATCGTAGATATATTTGTATTTTTCTTTCATTCGTTATAAACTTAAGTACTAATTAAAATGGGATGAAAAATATATAACAAAAATAATATTTGCAGTGATATAAAATATATTAACTATTGTAAAGCTGAATAAAAGAATAATAATAAATTCTAAATTTATAAAGGAACTGTAAACTTGAAACAGCTCCCTTTCTTAATTTCCCCTTCAGCCCAAATTTTGCCGTTTAATTTTTCTACAAATTCTCTGCAAAGGATTAAGCCAAGACCTGTGCCTTTGTTCTTTGAAGTACCAATAGAATTAATATTAACATCAATACGGAATAGTTTTTCAAGATCGGATTTGTTTAGCCCAATACCGGTATCTGAAACTGAGAACTCAATGTTTTTCTCACCCATTAATACTTTAATAGTTACTCTACCTCCGCTTTCAGTATATTTAACAGCATTGCTGACAAGATTTCTTAAAATTGTCGAAAGCATAAATTTATCTGATTTAATAATCAAATTTTCAGGCACATCGGCCGATAAATTAATTTGTTTACTTTCAGCAGCCGCAGCAGCTAGGTTGATAGTGTCTTTTACTATTATTCCAATATCGATGCTTTCATTGTTTACTTGTAGAATACCTGTCTGCGAACGCGCCCAATTAAGAAGGTCTTCTAAAAGATTGTATGAATGATGAGCGGTATCTCCGATCAAAGAAACATATTTTAATTTTTCCTCGTTAGGAATTTCTTCAAAATCTTCTATAAGCATTTCACTATAGCCGAGAATTACCGAAAACGGATTTTTTAAATCATGCGCAATAATTGAAAAGAATTTATCCTTTGTAGCATTAAGCTCACGCATTTTCTGTTCAGAATCTCTTAATGCCTCTTCAGCTGTTTTACGCGGTGTCACATCAATGCTGTACTCAATCATCTTCACCACATTTCCTTTTTTATCGAAAATAGGATAGCCTTGAATTTCGAAATATGAATTTTCCCCATTTTCATTTACAAATTTATGTTCTGCGGTAAAAGGCGATTTTGAAGAAACGACTTTATCGATAAGCCAATTCTTCTCATTTATATCCTTTGAAATTAATTCATGCATATTCAAACTTTTATATTTTCTATTAGATACAAATTCGCCCGAAGCTGCCTTTGTATTAGCAAGTTCAATTGCCATGTTGTCGGTACGAATAACATAAAATGGGTGTGTAAGAGAATTTATAACCGTGCGCAGGAATTTCGCTATATGCTTATAATTTCTATAAAGTATATAAATGATAAGTGAAGCAAAAGCAATTATAACTGCAATTGTAAGATATAAGTTAATTTCCTTCTGCTGCTCTAGAAGTTTTAACGCTTGAATTTCAATAAGTTTTTCTTTTTTTTCAGTTTCATAAATTGTTTGCACTTCAGTAAACTGACGGCTTTTATCTAAACTGAATAATGAATCTTTTAATTCGCTGTACATAATAAAATATTTAAGCGCGTCCCCTTCTTTTCCCAAAGATTGAAATAACCTAGAACGCAAAAGATTATTTTCAACAACAAGTAATTTAAATGTACCTTTAACAGCATAAGAAAGAGCTTTGTTAAGATTACCTTCTGCAATATTGTAATTTTTATTAACAATATTAATTTCAGCCATTGAATGAAGATTTTCAGCTATGCCTTTTGAATCATTTAAATTTTCGTATATAATGAGTGAAGTACTTAAATAATCATAAGCTTTTTCATATTCTTTTTGTTTGAGATACAATCTTCCAAGGTTATACATTACAAACGCTTTCCCGGATTTTAACCCGGAAGACTCCGAAATCATCAAAGCTTCATTATAAAGTTCTAATGCTTTAACCGGCTCATTTTTATGTTTGTCGTAAATCAAAGCCAGCCAGCTTAAGCCGCTAATAATTTTTTCATTGTGTTTAATTGATTTAGCAATGTCATATGAAGCTGAAAAATTTTCCAGAGCTTTATCATAATTTCCCGTCGAGTAATAAACCTGTCCGATAAGAGAAAGCATTTCCGAAATTTCATGTCCGTTGCCGAGATTTTGTGAAATATTTATTGCCTTCAAAGAATAATCCAAAGCTTTGTCGAAGGCGGCAAGACTCAAATAAATTTCCGCAATACTTTTTAGGCAGAATGCCGCTTCAAAATGGGAATTAAGATTTATATAAAAACCGTAAGCGGCTTTGTAATAATCAATAGCATCGGAATATTTATAAATAGTTCTGTAAGCATTCGCGGTATTCAAACAGGCAAGAGCTTCGCCTTCTATATAATTTATTTCCTGCGCGGCTTCAATGGCGTACTTGGAATAAATTAAAGATTTTTCCGTAGAATCTCTTGAAAGCAGGTAGGCGGCATCATTGAGAAAATCAATTCTTTTTTTCCCGTTCACACTATTAATTTCAATATCAAGACTATCAAACTTATCTTGAGCAAACAAACTTAATACTGTGATGAAAAACGCAAATATTATTTTCATTCTTTTTCCGGCATACTTCCGTTTGTAATACCTTTAACTTCAATTTCGTCGCTAGGCATGGTTATTACTTTATTCACCGATTTTTCCGAATTATCCAGAATATCTTTTAATATTTCCAATTGATATCCGCTTTTTACAGCTTCATTTTTAATAAAATCAGAATATTCCAACATAGATATTATATTTTCAAAATATGTTTTTTTATCCTCTTCAGAATCAGCCGAAGCTGAAATATTAACCACAGCAAATGTAAATAACCAGTTTATAAACTCTTCAAAATTCTCTTTACTGAAATAAAGAATATTTTCATAAAGATTTACTCCAATATATGTCTGAACAAAATTATTCTCCAAAAGTTCAACAATTTTATTCTTCGGTTTTACCTCGGGAATATCTGCTAAATCCATTAAGCCATCTTTAACTTTAATAAATTTATCAAGAAAAATATTTTCGTGGTTAAGCAAAATATTAAAAAGAGTAAGTTTCCTGAATCTGCTTTCTTCCCCTTTGCCGTGCCGTTTTAGAATTTTTATTACAGGTATATCGATTAATAATTTTTCAATAAAGCTTTCGCCGTTTATATCGTCTGATTTTTGAAAAATTTTATTAAGGAAAAATATTGTTTCATAAATCAAATAGAACGTAAAATTTTCTTTATAATTATTGTCGGTGCCAAGTTTAAACGTTTGTTTTACATGGCTATTTAAAACAGTTTTTAACATTGGATAATCGCTAATAAAAAATTTATTAGCTTTAAAAACTTTTAGAATATTATTTTCGAACTGTTCAGCGGAATCTTCAATTTTATATTTAATTTTAAAATGATCCTTAACTGTTTTTAGGAAATTTTCAAAATTCAGTTTAACATGTTCAGTTTCGGGAAATTTTATTTCCTCTTGCTCGAATAATTTTTCATCAACTATTTTTTCAAGAACAGCGGCATTAAATATTTCAGTATAAGAATTATGAACAGGTTCCAATTTCATTTCTTTAAGAGTCCGGTTAATTTCATTAACGCCTCTCCCTTTTAAATATTTCTCAAGATCTGAATAATCTCCTGTCGTATCCATTATCTCTGTGAAATTGAAAAATACTTTGTATTCAAATCCCGACAATTCAATTTCAAAACCGTTTTTAAAAAACTCTTTCCCGTTTTTAATGAATTCAAATCCCGACACATGTTCTTTGTAAATGTAGAAATATCTTTTATCGTCTTTAATATTCAATGCTTGGGCTAATGATTTACTAACAAGTTTTTTTTCTTCTTTTTCTGCTGAAACAAGTTTCGGAGTAGAGTTATAAATTTTGCCTTTAGTGTTCTCGAATTTATTATTAAAAAATACTAGCGCCGATTCGCCAAATTGGCTGTTGGTATAAGCATAAACATTCTCATTAATATTTCCCCATTCGCTTATAAAATCGAAAAGCCAGAAATTGGTAACCTGTGAAAACAAATATCTTTTACGGACGAGAGGAAAAATTTCTTTTTCGTGCCTTTGAACAAGCCATTGCTTCGGTACTTCGTTGTAATAGGCGCGTTTATATTCCATACCGTATTTTTCCGTATAACCTTCTACCTGGCCGTGACCGAACATCGGAAGTCCCGGTAATGTAACCATTAATGCAGCGACTCCGAAATATTTATTATCGGTGCCGAATTGATGAATGGCAGTTTCTTCATCGGGGTTGCTCATAAAATTCACATAACGTTTAAGTATTTCAGGCTCAAATTCAAGTGTGTTTGTAATAAGATCCCGGTACTTTTCATTTTCTTCTTTCATCATCATATGCATAAAAGCGCTGTTGTAAACACGGTGCATTCCTAAAGTGCGTACAAAATATCCTTCCATAAGCCAGAACGCTTCGGCTAAAAGAAGAGTTTCGGGCAATTCTTTATTCATTCTATCAACTACTTCCCGCCAGAATTCTTCAGGGAATAAATCATCGAACTGTGCGCGTGTCATCGCATAATCGGTACGTGAAGGAATATCGCCCCCCATTCCGGGCTGAGGATACCATAATCGCGAAAAATGTTTTTTAGTAAGCGTCATTGCTGCATCGAAACGGATGATTGAAAACTTACGCGCAACGTCAAATATTTTCTGGATAACTGCTTCACGAACTTCTTTCTTAATAAGATTAAGCTGAGCTGTATCGTTCCAAGGCATATTTGTACCGTCGTTGCCGTGATAAATATAAGTAATTTTACCGGTGCTGTTTTCAATTCTCTGAAACACAACCGCCGCGTCTTTATGCTGCCAATATCCGTCTTCTATTCTTATCTGCACCTTAGGATTGTCAGAAAGATTTTCCCCGCTGAATCTATAATTTGGAAAAGGCGGAAAATCGGATTGGATAAAATACTCTGGATGATTTATTACCCAATCTGAAAATATTCCGGTATGATTAGGAACCATATCACTTGCCAATCTTATTCCTCTTGCTTTGGCTCTTGCATTTAAATTTCCGTACGCTTCTTCACCTCCCAGATCTGAAGCGATTTGATAATCGTATAATGAATACGCCGAAGCGACGGCGTCAATATTCCCCATTATATGTTTAATTTTTTTTGAAGCGCCGCTTCTTTCCCATAATCCTATTAACCAAAGTCCGTTAATATTCCAATTTGCCAGTTTGTCTAATTCTTCGTCGGGAATCTGGTCAAGTCTGTGAATATGTCTATGATATTTTTTAGAAAGTTGGTCCAGCCATACATAAGCGTTCTTAGCCAATAAAACAACGCGCGGCATCCAGTCAATATCCGCTGTAAACTGTTCCGGCTCGTCATATTCAAGATGAATATCTTTCCCGTATTTGTACATCGATTTACCGATAACGAGCATATCGGCATTATCGACAGATCCTTTATATTTAGGGACGACTGTAGGGGGAGCAGAAAATCCCCCCGCGGTATTTCCGCCTCCGAAGCTTTCAAACTTAACATCTTCCGCCATTAAGTCTTTTCCGGTAAGAATTCGGGTAGCAAATTTTTCGGTGATAATTACTTTCCATTTTTCGCGTACAAATTCAAGCTGGTCGTATAAATTTTCAGGATGATTTATTAATGGCGTCTTTAAAAGTGAAAATACGTCCTGATCATCGGGACCGAATGTTTTTTCATTCTTAAAAAATTCTTCTAAACTGCTTAATAAGTTAGCGTAGATTCTTTTATGCGCGAAATAATTTTCGTCGAATAGTTCTTTTAACTTAAGCGCCGCTTTGTTAAAGTTCGCGAAATATAAAAGAATAATTTCTTCCAGTACGATCTCGCGATTTGGTTTATTACCTGTGTAAGAATTCAGGTAATCAAATACGCTTATCTTTCCTTTATAAACATCGAAAGGAGGAAATATTTCCGCGAATTCAAAAAGTATTTTATTTAACTCATTATCGCCTAAGTTTTTATTTAAATATTCAATAGCACGGAAAAATACGCCGGGATTTTCGTTTAATTCATATTCTCTTAAAATGAAATGATAAATCTCATCTAAAAGACCAACTGCATTTACTTCTCCGATTCTTACATGATCTGATATATCTCTTTTCGAATTTAGATTTTGGACAAAAATTCTAACCGCGTTATTGTTGGTGAAAATTACATTTCCGGTTATATTAAAAAGTTCATCGCTTACGCCGTATTTTTTCCGGATATCTTTAGCAATATGAAATTCAAATTTTGGCAAATCTACAAATGATTTTTTGACGATTAAGTTATTTCTTGATATTTCAAAAACCGAATAATCAGTTTCCAGCATTATAAATTCCCCGGGGTTTTGTCTAATATTGTGAAGTATCTTTTGAACTAAAATATACATAATTGTAAAGACTTATGTGATAAAGAATTAAAAATCATAAAAAATATTCTTTTATGCATTCTGTTTGCCTAATAAATTGAATTTATAAGGCTATTAAGGTATATTTTGTTTTTAAAATTTTAGAAGAGTTATGATAGACACAACGCCGTTAATGCGTCAATATTTTAAGATAAAGGAAGAAAATCCGGATACTATTCTTCTGTTCAGAGTCGGGGATTTTTTCGAAACTTTTGCCGACGACGCTAAACTTGCATCGAAGGTGCTGGGTATTACTCTTACTAAAAGAGCGAACGGTAAAGCCGCTTTTGTGCCTTTGGCAGGATTTCCTCATCATGCCATCGATACCTACCTTCCTAAACTTGTTAGAGCCGGATATAGGGTTGCGATATGCGAACAGGTTGAAGATCCGAAATTAGCTAAAGGAATTGTAAAACGCGAAGTGGTGGAAGTTGTTACTCCGGGAGTTGCCGTCTCAGACAAACTGCTGGATCATAAAAAGAATAATTACCTGGCAGCAATATTTATTAAAGATGACATTGCGGGGTTATCATTCAGCGATATCTCAACAGGCGAATTTTTTGCTTATGAGGTAAATGAAAAAGAATTAAAGTCGCAGATCGGATTAATAAATCCTTCCGAAATAATAATCGCGAAAAATCAGAAAAGTATATTGGAACCGTTGATCCAAAAATTAAATCCAACCCTTAGAATTTCGAAAATTGACGAATGGATATTTAATTTTGACTTCGCGAACGATCTTCTTCTAAATCATTTTAATACTAGGACTTTAAAAGGGTTCGGGATTGAATATCTTAACGCGGGATTAATTTCAGCCGGCGCTGTATTAAATTACCTAAAGGAAACGCAGAAAGGAAATCTTGCTCACCTAAATAGAATTTCACTTTATAATCCTTCGGATTATATGCTTCTTGATTATTCAACAAAAAAAAATCTTGAAATAACATTCTCAATTCAGGAAGGCGGACGCGAAGGAACGCTTCTTTCGATTCTTGATAATACCGATACTGCTATGGGCGGAAGAATGCTTAAGAAATGGGTCTCCGCCCCGTTGAGAAAATTGGAACCGATTAAACAAAGACAGGAATCAGTTGAAGATTTGGTAACTGCAAAGACTCTGCGTAAAAACCTAAAGAATGAATTAAAAGAAATCGGCGACCTCGAAAGATTAATTTCCAAGGTTTGTATGGGTAGAGCAAACCCGAGAGAATTGGTCAATTTAAAAACATCACTTAAAAAATTACCTGTTATTAAACAGCTGTTGGACAACTCTACTTCGCCGACATTAAAAAAAATAAATCAGAACTTAAAAGATCTTGAAAATATAGTCGAAAAAATTGAGACATCAATTACCGACGACCCTCCGTTAAGTATAACAGACGGAGGAGTTATACGCCCTGGTTTTAGCGTTGAATTAGATGAACTTCGTGATCTTTCAGGCAACGCCAAAAACTGGATTGCCAATCTGCAGAAGACTGAAAGAGAACGCGCGAATATTTCATCATTAAAGGTAAGTTACAACAGAGTGTTCGGCTATTATATTGAAATCAGTAATACTCACAGAGATAAAATTCCAGAAAATTATATACGCAAACAAACACTTGTAAACAGTGAACGATATATTACTCCCGAATTAAAAGAATATGAAGACAAAATTCTTAACGCGGAAGAAAATATTGTTGCACTTGAATCGCAATTATACAATGATATTAGATCATTTGTCGCTACTGAAGCAGAAGCGGTTCAGGAAAACGCAAAACTTATTGCGATGCTTGATTGTCTTAGCTCATTTGCAGAATGCGCGGAAGCTTATAATTACTGCAAACCTGAAATTGACGAATCGGATGAAATTGATATTATCGACGGTCGTCATCCGGTGGTTGAAAGAATACTTCCACCCGGAGAAAAATATACTTCAAATAATTATAAAGCGAGCAACAAGGATGGTCAGATAATAATTTTAACCGGGCCTAACATGGCAGGCAAATCAGTTTACCTGCGTCAAATAGGATTGATTGTTCTGCTTGCTCAAATCGGCTCATTTGTGCCTGCCAAAAAAGCGAGAATCGGTCTAGTTGATAAAATTTATACGCGTGTCGGAGCAAGCGATAATATATCTGCCGGCGAAAGCACATTCCTAGTTGAAATGCAGGAAGCGGCTAACATTCTAAATAACGCAACTTCTAAAAGTCTTGTGCTGCTTGATGAAATCGGCAGAGGCACCAGTACATTCGACGGAATTTCAATCGCATGGGCTATCACAGAATACCTGCATGAAAATCCCTTGGTTGCTGCAAAAACTTTATTCGCTACGCATTATCATGAATTAAACGAAATGGCAACAATATTTCCGAGAATTAAAAATTACAAAGTAGAAGTAAGAGAATACGAGGACAAAGTAATTTTTCTTCATAAAGTAACAGCCGGCGGAGCTGATCATAGCTACGGAATTCAAGTTGGCCAGATGGCCGGCCTCCCGGTTTTTGTTACAAACAGGGCTAAGGAGATACTGCAGAATCTCGAAAGCAAAGAATTAACCCCTTACGAAATTAAAAAAGCAAAACTGGCAAAATTCAGAAATGAGGACGAACTTCAGATAAGCATGTTTGAATTTAAAGATGACGAAATTAGACAGGAAATTTCGGATATTGCCATTGATAATTTAACGCCTATTGAAGCTCTGAATAAATTAAACGAATTAAGAAAAAAAGTTAAAGACAGCTGATATGAATTCTAAAAATATTTTAGTATTTCTTTTACCGATTCTTTTTTTATCGGCTTGCGGAAAAGATTATACTCCGGATGAAAAATTATATATATCAAAAATTCAAAAAGAAAGAGTTGAAACCGATAAATGGTATAAAGAAAACGACAATTCACCTTTTAACAAAAAAGGAAAGGTTGAATTCCATCCGTTAAAATATTTTGATGCCGATCCGTCTTTTGTATATAAAAGCAAACTTAATGAATTTGATAAGAAAGATACTGTTGTTGTTTACGGTACAAAGGGTGAACCCAGAAATACGGTTAGATACGGTTATGTTAGTATAAAAAGAAACGGAATTGATTATAAAATTAATGTATATGAAAGCAGCGGAAAAGAAGGCGAAAAATATTACAGTATTTGGTTTACCGATAAAACAACAAACGAAACGACTTACGGAGTAGGCCGCTACCTTAATTTTGAAAAAACAGATGACCCGGAATATTTATATACAATAGATTTTAACATGGCATATAATCCTTATTGTGCATACTCGTCAAATTATTCATGCGCAATTCCTACAAAAGACGATTACATCGATCTTGCGATTGAAGCAGGCGAGAAAAAATTTCATGAATAATTTACGGAGAATAAAGTGGTTGTAGTTCTTGAAAATAATATTAGCGAAGAACAAATAAACGAGATAGTAAAACAGCTTGAAGATTTCGGATTTCAGATTCATAAATCAACCGGCGTTCAGAAAACGATTCTTGGGGCAATAGGAGTAAAACCTAATTTTGATACAAGAAAAGTAAAAATATTAAAAGGTGTCGCGGACGTATACCGCGTGACTGCGCCGTATAAACTGGCCAGCAGAAGTTTCCATGAACATGATTCTATTATAAAAATTAAAGATGTTGAAATAGGCGGAAATAATATTGCATTAATGATTGGCCCATGTTCTGTTGAAAGCGAAGAGCAGATTTTTACATTAGCCGAGATTGTTGCCGACAGCGGTGCAAAAATTTTAAGAGGCGGAGCTTTTAAACCCAGAAGTTCACCTTATTCTTTCCAGGGAATGGGTGAAGAGGGTCTAAAAATTATGAGACAAGCTGCTGATAAATACGGTCTTCTTGTAATAACAGAAGTAATGGAAAATTCTCAAATTGATTTAATTTCAAAATACACAGATATTTTTCAAGTTGGCGCCAGAAATATGCAGAACTTTTCACTAATCAAAGAACTTGGCAATTCTCAAATTCCGGTTATGCTTAAAAGAGGTCTATCGGCTACTATTGAAGAATGGTTAATGTCGGCTGAGTATATTCTGGCGAACGGAAATAAAAATGTAATGCTCTGTGAAAGAGGAATCAGAACTTTCGAAACATATACAAGAAATACATTCGATTTATCCGCTATCCCTGTAATTCATAAGAAAAGTCATTTACCGGTTGTTGCCGATCCATCGCATGCAACAGGATTAAGAGATCAAGTTGCGCCAATGGCAAGAGCTGCCGTTGCGGCAGGTGCAGATGCTTTAATGATTGAAATACATAATGATCCTGCAAACGCATTATCTGACGGACCGCAGGCCTTGCTTCCGTCGGATTATTTGACTCTTGTTGGTGAATTAAAATTAATTGCTCAGGCAATAGGGAGAACAATAAATTAATCATCATCCTTATTAGTTTATTTTCTATAATGTTCTGTTTTTTTTCTCCATATCAAATTCATGATTTAATGGAGAATTTCCGTAATAATTACTGTCATTATTTTTTAATAAAACCTTTGTAACGTAAGACTAGAATAAATTGGAAATTAAAAGAATATCCATACTTGGTTTGGGTTTAATAGGAGGCTCAATAGCTAAAGCGCTGAAAAATTCCGCTTTAGAATTGGAAATTTATGCTTACGATAAAGATGATATTTTAAACTCGGCATTTCAAGAAAAAAATATAGATAAAAAACTTAATAATATTTACGAGTCACTGGATTGCGATTTAATTTTTATATGTCTTCCAGTTAACGCTTCTATAAAAACATTTAAAGAACTTGTTCCGAAATTAAATAAAGCCACAATTCTTACTGACGTTTGCGGTGTTAAATATCCATTCCAAAAAATATGGGACGAATCTGCAAGCGAGGGTATTTACATTGGCGGTCACCCTATGGCAGGCAAAGAAAAAGGCGGTTATAAAAACTCCGATCCCCTTCTCCTCGAAAACTCAGTTTATATTGTTACTCAGGATTTAAGCGGCAACAATGAATTATCTGAATTCAGAAAAATAATTGAAGCTCTTGGCGCTAAAATACTGCATGTCCCTGCAAAACAGCACGATATAATTGCAGCGAGCGTAAGCCATCTGCCTCAGCTCGTTTCTGTTGCCTTGGTAAACACGGCATCTTTAAAAACCGATAATTATAATTTTTTAGATCTTGCCGCCGGCGGATTCAGGGATATGACCCGTATTGCATCAAGTGATTTTGAAATTTGGGAACCGATACTTTCGGAAAACAAAAATGAAATTCTTACCGCTATTGACAAATTTATTTATGAGCTTGAAAGGTTAAAAAGTAATTTAAAGAATGATAATCTGAATGAAATTAATGATTCTTTCAAACAAGCTAGAAAGAGCAGGGATGAAATACCCCAGAATACAAAAGGTTTCTTATCTCCCCTGCACGATATTTTTATTTTTGTTAGTGATGAACCCGGAGTGTTAAGTAAAATTACAACTGAATTATTCAAACTTAACATCAACATAAAAGACATAGAGCTTTTAAAAATTCGAGAAGGATCGGGGGGAACTTTCAGACTTTCATTCGACTCCGGAAAGGACGCAGAAAAAGCGAACCAAATTCTTACTTCCCAAGGTTTCAGAATAAAATAATTTTATAAATATGATATTAAATTTAATATTTACATATACAATTTTGATCTTATTTAACGGTCTAATTATTTTTTCTCCGGCTGAAACTGATTCGTTAGAAACCCGGATACAAAATACTTCGGGTATTGAAAAACTATACCTTCTTGAGAAAGCGGCTGAAGAGTTAATGCATGTTTCACCGAATAAAAGTCTGATTTATGCAAAAGAAGGTCTTTCATTAGCAGAGTATTATAACATCTCAGACAAAAAAATTAAATTTTTATCTGTTATCGGATTAGGATATAGACTAAAAGGCGATTATAACCAGTCGCTTGAATATTATCTTAAAACACTTCCACTGGTCGAAGAACAAAACAATCCGCTTGAAATCGCAAATATTAAAAATGAGATAGGAAATGTTTATAATTACATTGGGATACTTGACAAGGCATTGGAATATTACAAAGAATCGATGCTAATCAGAGAAAACGAAAAAGATACTTTATATATAGCAAAATCATTAAACAATATCGGTAATATTTATAAGAACAAAGGTGAACTGCAGCTAGCCCTTAATACTTTATTCAAATCACTTAGTCTTAAAATAAAAATGGGTGATAAAAACGGAGTTGTTACTACACAAAAAAATATTGGCAGTGTGTATACAAAATTAGGTGAGATTGATTCTGCATTAATATATTTTGAAAAAGCGCTGGACGCAGAATCGACAATTGGAGACAGTCTCGGTGTTATCAACTCCCTGATATTAATGGGAACTGCATATTATGAAAATAATGAATTTGAAAAAGCTGAAGCAATAGCTTTAAAAGCTTTGGGAATGGCAAAAATCTCGGAAACAAATTATTTTATTTTTAACTGCAACTATTTGCTTTATCAGATATATGAAAAAAAAGGAAACTTCGGCAAAGCACTTTCATTTCTTAAAGATTATCTAAAAATAAGAAATGAAATGTTTAACGAGGAAAGACACAAAGCCTCGTTGGAAGTCGAAGCCGCATATCAGCTTCGCGAAAAAGAAAAACAGGTTCATGAATTGGAACTTAATAAAAAAGATCTTCAATCGAACATACTAATAATTATTTCTATTGTAGCTGTCGGGTCCGTTATTATATTTATTTTTATTTATAAAGATAAGATTAAGAACTCGTCTGTAATTCGAGGGAAAAATGAAGAGCTGCAAAAAGCGATTCAGCATTCCGAAAGAGCAAATCAAATGAAGTCTGATTTTCTTGCTCAAATGTCGCATGAAATCAGAACGCCCATTAATACTATATTAAATTACACTTCCCTTCTTAAAATGGAATTTGAAAATGATCTGCCTGAAGATTTAGAAGGTAGTTTTAATTCAATACAAAACGCCGCGACAAGATTATTAAGGACAATTGACTTAGTATTAAACATGTCGGATATAGAATCGGGCACTTACGAAATAATACCTCAGAAAATGAATATTTTAAACGATATTGTTGAGCCGATTTACCTTGAGTTTTATAACAGCGTGAAAGCAAAAGGGCTGGAATTTAAAATTATTAAAGAAATAAATCCTGATACAGAAGTAGAAATCGATGCATATACTATTTTACAGGTAATGGCTAATCTTGTCGACAATTCAATTAAATATACTGCTTCAGGCAGAATTGAAATCAGGTCGTATCTTATCAATAACAAACCGGCTATTGATATCACCGATACAGGTATTGGTATTTCTGAAAAGTATATTCCGCAGTTATTCACAAAATTTTCACAGGAAGATCAGGGATATACAAGAAAGTTTGAAGATACAGGCTTGGGTTTGTCGCTTGTAAAAAAATATTGTGAAATTAACAACTGTGATATCTCCGTAAAAAGCAGAAAAGGAGAAGGGACTACATTTACACTAATTTTTAATAATTTTGTTTAATATACCTTACTGCCGCGTCCGCGCAATTTTCGCCGTCAATAGCCGCGGACATAATTCCCCCTGCGTACCCGGCACCTTCACCGCAAGGAAATAGGCCTTTAATTTCAACATGCATTAATGTTTCAGAATCACGCGGAATTCTTATGGGAGAACTTGTGCGTGTTTCAGATGCAAGAATTTGCGCTTCTTCTGTTAAGTAGCCCTTCATTTTTTGACTAAATATCAATAAACTTTTCTTTAATCTGTAAGAAATATTTTTCGGCAGCAGTTCGTGAATTGGGGAACTTACTGTTCCGGGAATATAGGATGTTTGCGGAAGTGATGATGAAATTTTACCCTTTATAAAATCAGTTAAACGCTGAGCAGGAGCTGTCTGGTTTTCTCCTCCGGCATTAAATGTTGCTTGTTCAACAAAACGCTGATACATTAATCCTGCAAAAACGCCGTGTTCATTGAATTGTTTCCAATCCCTTTCGTCTATTGAAACTACCAAACCTGAATTCGCAAATGGGGAATCCCTTCTTGAAACCGACATTCCGTTTAACACCAATTCACCCGGGGAAGTTGATGCGGGAATAATTATTCCGCCGGGACACATACAGAAGGAATAAACTCCTTTTTCATCTACCTGACAATTTAAAGCATAACTTGAGGCAGGTAAATTTTTGTGCCTATTTTTTGTATGATACTGAATTGTATCAATAAGCTGCTGGGGATGCTCAACTCTAACGCCCATTGCGAAAGGCTTAGCTTCTATTTTTATCTTATGTTTATCGAGCAGATAATATATATCTCTTGCGGAATGACCGGTTGCCAATATTACTGCGTTCCCAGTAAGCTCTATATTATCATTAATAATTATTCCTTCTATCTTTTCATTATTAACTATAAGATCTGTAACACGTGAATCAAATAAATATTCACCGCCATTATTAATTATAGTGTTTCTAATTTCTTCAACAACTTTAGGAAGTTTGTTTGAACCGATATGCGGATGGGCATCAATCAAAATCTCATTCTGTGCGCCGTGCTGCACCAGAAGATTTAAAATTCTTTTAACATTTCCGCGTTTAATTGACCGAGTATAAAGTTTGCCGTCACTATATGTGCCTGCGCCCCCTTCCCCAAAACAATAGTTTGAATCCGGATTTACAATATGATCTCTTTGAATAGCTTTTAAATCACGGCGTCTCGACCGCACATTTTTACCGCGTTCTATAACCACCGGTTTTATTCCGAGTTCAATTAATCTTAAAGCGGCAAACATTCCAGCTGGCCCGCCTCCGACTATCAAAACCTTTTTCTTCGAGTTGACCCGGTTAAATTTTATTTCTTCAAAAATTTCTTTTGGTTTTTCATTAATATAAACGAGTGTTCTTAATTTAAATACTGGAGATTTTCGCGCGTCAATTGAACGTCGAATTACTTTTACTGCCGAAATATCTTCAGTATTAATTCGTAAGTTTTTAGCGGCTTGTTTTTTTTGATATTCGTAATCAAATACAAAATCCGGGTGAACCGAAAGTTCGATTTCTTTTATCATTTTTTTGTCCCCTATTTATGAGGAAATTATTTAGTTAAAAGTTTGTATAGTTGGAAAGTTTAAAAAGTGATTTTAATAATTCTATTAATATGTTGATTTTATTATTCCGCCGTCAATTTGAGTAGTTGTTCCCGTAATATATCCGGCCTGCTCGCTCGCGAGATAAACAATATAGGCGCCGAGTTCATCCGGGCGTGCAAGTCTTTTCATTGGTACATTGTTCGCCATTTGCGCAAGCACATGCTCATGCGATTCGCCGCTTTCTTTTGCGCGGCTTACTGCCAGTTCATACAATCTCGCGGTTAATGTATATCCCGGAGCGACATTATTAAAAGTAATATTATATTTGCCGTATTCATTGCTTAATGTTTTAGACATTGCAGTAACTGCGCTGCGTAATGAATTTGATAATATCAAATTTTCTACCGGCTGTTTAACTGAAAGTGAAGTAACATTAATAACTCTGCCCCAATGTTTTTCTTTCATTCCTGGAAGCACCAGTCTTGTAAATCTTACCGCGCTCATTAATACCTGATTAAATGCATATTCCCATTCATCATCGCTTAAATTTTCAAAATAGCCTGGAGTCGGCCCGCCGCAGTTATTAACTAAGATATCTATATTGCCTATTTTTTCTTCTACAAGTTTAACTGTCTTTTCAATATCCGACGGTTTATTTATATCACACACCGTCCAAAAAGGTTCAATATTTAATTGAGTTTTAATTTCTTCAACAGCTTTTAATAAATTGTCTTTACTGCTGGAGCAAATTGCAACATTGCATCCTTCTTTTATGAACTCATCAACAGCTGCTCTTCCGATTCCCATACTGGATGCCGTAACTAATACTGTTTTTCCTTTTATTCCTAAATTCATTTTGCCACCTTTCTTTTAACACCGCACTCAAAAAAAACAAATGGATTAACGGTTTTAATAAATTTAATTTACTGTTATATCACTATTTGGTTTACGCCGCGGGATATTAATATAACAATATAAATCGGGACAAGTTAATTTCAAGTTTTAAAATAATAATAATATTTTTAACAAGTTCAATTTGCATGGGTTATATTAATAAAAAAATCCCGCAGTAAGTCGCGGGACTTTTAACAAATTTATTTTTAAGATTAGTTTTTGTAATTATTTTTGTTTTGCCAATTCTTCATTTACAATTTGTTCAGTATCAAGAGCGATAACAAGTTCTTCGTTAGTTGGGATTCTCAATATCTTTACTTTTGAATCCGGAGTCGCCAGATCCATTTCGTCCTTTGCGTTTTCATTTAATTCCAAATCCAAATTAATTCCTAGAAAACTCATGTTTTCGCAGACAGCTTTTCTGACCATTGGAGAATTTTCTCCTATTCCTCCAGTAAACACCAAAGCATCTAATCCGCCCATTGCTGCAGTATAAGCGCCTACATATTTTTTAATTCTATAGTTAAAAACATTAAATGCGTTTATTGCTTTTTTATTTCCGGCCATAAACGCTTCTTCTACTTCACGCATATCGCTGCTTTCACCGCTTATTCCAATCAAACCGCTGTGTTTATTCATTAATGTATTGGCTTCCATTAAGGATAATTCTTCTTTACCCATAATATAAAGAATTACAGAAGGGTCCATATCTCCGCATCTTGTTCCCATAAGCAAACCTTCAAGAGGAGTGAATCCCATTGTAGTATCAATAGAAATTCCGCCATTAACTGCGGCCATACTTCCGCCGTTTCCCAAATGCGCTGTAATTATTTTTAATTCTTCAATAGGTTTATTGAGCATTGCCGCCGCTCTTTCACTGACAAATCTGTGTGATGTTCCGTGAAAGCCATATCTTCTTATTTTATACTTCTTATAAAGCTGATAAGGGATTCCGTATAAATAAGCATGCGCCGGCATATGAGAGTGAAATGAAGTATCGAAGACACCGCATTGAGGAGTATCTTTTAAAAGAGCCTTTGCAGCCTGAATACCTTTGATATTTGGCGGATTATGAAGCGGGGCGAGTTCAATATTTTCGTTAAGCGCCTTCATTACATGATCAGTAATTAAAACAGATCCAGAAAAGGTTTCGCCGCCATGCACAACCCTATGCCCAACTGCATCAATTTCGCTTTTATCCTTTATCACGCCGTGATTAGGGCTTAACAATACCGCTACAACATATTCTATCGCGATTGTATGATCTAATATTTCGCCGACAATTCTTATTGTTTCGCCGTTATGCGGAGTATGCTTTAATACCGCGCTTGCCATCCCAATTCTTTCAACCTGACCTTTAGCCATTAAAAGTTTTTTGTCGGTATCAATAAACTGATATTTAATTGAAGAACTTCCGCAATTTAGAACTAATATTTTCATTTTTTCCTCAGGAACTTTTAATTTTTTATTTTTCCGTTTTCATCATATTTATAAAATCCTTCGCCGGTTTTTTTGCCTAGTTTACGTTCGCGGACAAGTTTTCTTAAAATTGGACAAGGTCTGTATCTGGGTTCCCCGAGTGTTCCCCAGAGCTGTTCCATCCAGGCAAGAACTTCATCAAGACCCATTGAATCGGCCATTTCAAGCGGTCCGTTTTTAAAATCATACCCTAGTTTCATTGCGGTATCAATATCTTTAGCAGAAGCAACGCCTTCAAGCAGGATATGCATAGCTTCGTTTAGAAGCGGAACAATAGCGCGGGTAGTAACAAATCCCGGATATTCATAAACTTCAACTGCTGTTTTTCCAATTTTTTCCGCAAAACCTTTTATAATATTTACGGTTTCGTCGGAAGTATCAAGCGCTTTAACAAGTTCAACAACAGGCACTTTGGGAACCGGATTTAGAAAGTGCATTCCTATAATTTTATCTTTTCTATTTGTAATATCCGCAATTTTCGTTAAGCTCAATGTAGATGTGTTTGAAACAAGTATTGTTTCAGGTTTTGCAATTTCATCAAGTTTTTTAAATATCATTCTTTTTAATTGGAAATTTTCCTCAACCGCTTCAATTATCAAATCGCTTTTAGCCATTTCTTCGATATTAAGCGTCCATTTAATCCTGCTCATAATTGATTTCATTTCACTTGAAGTCATAGCCCAGCGTTCAATATCTCTTTTCATTGTTTCTTCAAGATTTTTTTTAGCCAACTCTAAATGTTTTTCATCCTTTTCAACAATTAATACATCCATTCCAGCAGAACTAATTGTTTGAGCTATTCCCTGTCCCATTACCCCGGCGCCAATTATAGCAACATTGTCAATTCTGTCTTTCTCACTTTTCTGAGGCGAGTCACCAAGCAGGTCATGCAGTTCCAATTTCCCTTCGTCTGTCATTTTATTTCCTTTATTAATAATTATTATTCTACACAGTAAGCCGAAAATTTTAAAGTACTCCGAAACCGATAACTCTCAATTTCTGTACCAATTAAAATTTAATATAAAGGCCTAATTAATGCTAATTAATAGTCTTTTTTATTAAAAATAGTAATACTTAGTGCAAGAGTGAGAATCATAAACAGAAATGAAGAAATAATTGGCTGGTATTCATCAATCCCTAAACCTTGAGCGATATTAATGTTAATATTACTTAATTCAGCGGTTTTGGGAATAATATAATAAAGTCCGTCGAGAAGATATTCTACCACGACATTATCTATAAGAATGGATATTTTATCCCTTAATAAAAGTACAGGTGACAAAATAAAAAATATAATATAAGTAAGCATCATTGCAAGGATTGAACTTCGCGTGAGGATTCCGACTAAAATAATTAGCGAATAAAGTACGGCAAATGTAAAACTGATCATTACAATTGAAAGCAATATTGAAGTGTCCCATACATTAAATTTAACTCCAATCAGCAGCCAAAGTCCGACTACTAGATAAGCGATATTAAGCAGTACAATTGCAAATCCGCCAAAAAATTTACCTAATATTATCTGCGCCCTGGATACAGGTTTTGAAAGCAATAAATCTATACTCCCTTTTTCGAGCATGTTCGGGATAAAACTTGAAGCAGAGAAAATTGAAAGAAAAAGACCGCCGACAAAAAGCGGAGCGATTATTGCAATTTTCATCACTTCAACAATTTTGGAAATAAAATCAAATGCTTCATTCCCGTTTACTGAAATCATTGACGCCATTTCTTCTATACTAACCGAAACAAAAAGAATTACAAAAAGGATAAGCACAAAACTTGACACCGCAAAAAAGGTTAAAAATATTTTCCTGGCCATTGCTTCACGGAATGTATACTGCGATAAAGTTAAAATATTTTTCATAATTATATTTTCTTTTCTGTTTCATTAATTAGTGAAATAAACATGTCTTCAAGTGTATTCTTCTGATTTTCGACCGATAAAATAGAAAAATTATTTTTTCTGAGACTGTCAATTACTTTATCTATTTCATCACTGCTGTCAAGTTTTACATATACAATATTCTTTTCTAATTTAGAGATTAAAAAGTCCTGCAGCGCCGATTTTATATTATCTTCGTCCGGTTCGCCTTTAATTGTTATCTTAAATAATTCTTTGGAAATTGTCAGTTCTTTAACATCCCCTTCGCGAAGCATTATTCCTTTATTTAAAATTGCGACTCTGTCGGTAATAAGCTCAACTTCGGATAATAAATGACTATTTAAGAAAATTGTTTTACCCTGATTCTTCACGTCAACAAGAATATCCCTTATCTCTTTTCTGCCTATTGGATCAACACCGTCTGTCGGCTCATCAAGAAAAATTAATTCAGGGTCGTTAATCATTGCCTGCGCAAGACCAAGTCTCTGCATCATACCTTTACTGTATTTTTTAATTTTCATTTTCTTCCATTGATCCATTTTAACCAATGCAAGCATTTCGTCTATTCTTATATTAAGATTCGGGTTTTCATAACCGCTAAGTTTCGAAAAGTATGTAAGCACTTCGGGACCGGTTAAGTAATTTGGGAATTTATGATTCTCCGGAAGATAACCGATTTTTTTTCTTACATTATAATTTGAAATATCTTCCCCTAATATAGATGCGCTTCCCTTTGTAGGAAAAGTTATTCCGAGCAGAATTTTTATTAATGTTGTTTTGCCGGCGCCGTTGGGTCCAAGCAGACCGAAAATACTTCCGCTTTCAACATTTAGATTAAAATCTTTTAATGCAGTGACGGCATTTTTTTTAAAACGGGAATCATATACCTTTGTTAAATTATTTACTTCAATACTGTTCATATTTTTACCTAAAAACTTTCCCTTTACGAAAACGTAATAACGAATAAAAATTAATTATAAATGCTATTGATAATAAAACAAGCACATTCAAAGCAATCGCGGAAAAATCAGCGCTGCGCCATAAAACCTGAATATATGCTTCCACCGCCCAGAAAGTTAATGTGCCTCTGGCTAATGACTGCATCCAATCGGGCAATAAAAATATAGGAAACCAAGCTCCGCCTATTGCCGACATAACCAAAATTAAAAGTGTGCTTAAGCCGCTTGCCTGATTTATATTTTTCGCAAATGAAGTTATAATCATTCCGAATGATACGGCGGCAGCTGCGGAAGCGATAATAACAATAATCAAATTTATAAAATTAGAAAATATATCCAGATCAAATATAAGCCATGCGGAAGTAAATAATACAAGCAGCTGAAAAATTCCAAGCAGCAATGAATAAATATATTTGCTCCATAAAATATGCGAACGTTTAACAGGCATGCATAAAAGTCGGTTAAGCGTACCCTCGCTTTTTTCTTCGAACATACTGTTTGCCGCAGCGGTTAAAGTAAACAGCATAAACATCATAGCAATTCCGCCTATTGACCTTGTTAAACCGGGACTTTTTACATCAGCGCCCACAAGCTGTTCGCTATCAAACTTTACCAAATTTCCAATAACATTAGAACTGTTGTTATTATTTAAATTCATCGCCCGTTTTTCAAAGTCCCCGCCCAAAAACTGAAGTGAATCGACGTTTACTCCAAAATTCGCACTTACTGTTTTTTTCAGATCATCGCTGAAATTTAAAAATTTATTTTCACCAATTTGTTTTTTCGCCTGTCTCATCATTAAAACCGGCATGATTCCGCCAACCTGCGACATAATTGTCTGCTGTACCGAACCTTGAATCATAGCTGATTCAATTTCATTTTTAGGGTCGTAATAAAACTTAAATAATAATGATGATGAAGTATCAGTAAAAAAATTCTCCGGTAAAATTAATGCTGAGGATATTTTACCTTTTTTGATATGTTCTTTTGCAATTTCTTCCGTATAGGGAAATTTAATTTCGGAAAACTCTTCGGAATAGTTTTTTATTAAACGCAATGTTTCAGTTGAATCTAGTTTTTGCTCAATAAATTTTGCTATTTCGGAGTTACTATTATTTATCAAAATTAAATTTGCTTTACCGCGAGAACTTCCGTGTCCGCCGAAAATATTACCGAATATAACCATTAAAATTATCGGAACAATAAACGTAAGCATCATCGATGTTTTATCGTTAAGAAATCTTATAATTTCCTTTTTAATAAGTTTATAGATTATATTCAATCTCTTAGACTCCTGCCGGTTAAGCTAAGAAAGACATCTTCAAGTGAAGCGCGGCTGAGATTAATTATATCAGCCGGAATTCCTAATTCTTCCAAATAATAAAATAATTTTGAGTTCAATTCAAAATATTCGTTTGGAATTATTTCATAATGTCCGTCTAATTCCAATAATTTACCAATCTGTGAAAGTTCATTTGTCTTTTCAATAGTAATAGACGTTTTAAGAACCTTTAATGTTACCTGTCTTTCCAGCATTTTTTTTAATTCAGTTAATGTTCCTTCGGCAATAATCTGGCCGTAATCTATAATAGCTAGTCGGGGACACATTCTTTCGGCTTCTTCCATATAATGCGTAGTATAAATAATTGTTTTGCCTTCTCTATTCAGTTTCATCAGCATATCAAAAATAGCGTTTCTCGATTGGGGATCTACTCCAACGGTCGGTTCGTCGCATAAAATTAATTCAGGATCATGAAGAATGCTTGCGGCAATATTTAATCTTCTTTTCATTCCGCCCGAAAAATTTTTTACGGCGTCTTTTTTTCTATCCTCAAGCTGAACTAATTTAAGCACCTCCGTAATTTTTTCTTCCAAGACTTTTCCTGGGATATTATAAAATCCCCCGAATATTTTTAAGTTCTGATACGCGGATAATTCCAGGTAAAGAGAAATTTCCTGCGGAACAAATCCTATTTTGCGCCTGAAGTTTACATTATCATAAACAACCAGTTCATTGCCCATAATAACATGACCATTATCAGGTTTTAAATATCCAACAATTATTTTCATCAACGTAGATTTCCCCGCGCCATTTGGACCGAGAAGGCCGAAGAATTCACCTTTTTGAACTTTCAGGTTTATACCTTTAAGAGCTTCGATGTTTCCGAATTTTATCGATACATTTTCAATTTGCAGCATGTTTTAATTCTATTTAATTATATTTGAATACGTTAAAATAATATTATGACGCGCCAGAACAAAAATATATTCATTAAATTTTTATTATGCCTCAAATTACAGAAATACTTCAAAAATACTTTGGTTACAATTCATTCCGAAAAGGACAGGAAGAAATTATTAATTCCATAATTTCGGGGAATAATGTATTAGCCGTATTGCCTACTGGCGGGGGCAAATCTATTTGTTATCAGGTACCGGCTATTTTAGGGGAAAAATTTTCAATTGTCATTTCACCATTAATCGCATTAATGAAGGATCAGGCAGATTCATTAAATCAAAAAGAAAAAATTGCCGGAGTAATAAACAGTTCAATAAGCTATGGTGAAACCGAGGAAATTTTTAGAGAAATAATATCGGGTAAAATAAAAATCATTTATGTTTCCCCCGAAAAACTGGAAAATTCCGAGTTTGCTAAAAAGATAAAAGCATTATCTCCCGAATATTTATTTATTGATGAAGCTCATTGTATTAGTCAATGGGGACATAATTTCAGGCCGAGCTACACAAAAATTATACAATTCGCCGAATTTATAGGAGTCAAAAAGATAAGTTCTTTTACGGCAACCGCAACGCCGTTAGTCCGTGAAGATATTATAAGGCAGCTTAAGCTGGAAAATCCTAAAATTTTTATACAAGGTTTTGAAAGAGAAAATTTATCGATTAATGTTTTTGTTACAAAATTTAAGAAAGAAAAGACTTCAGAAATTTTAACAAATAACAGAACTCCGGCAATCATATATACTGCAACAAGAAAAAACGCCGAAGAGCTAGTGGAATTTTTACGGCATAAAAATATACAGTCGCAGTTTTATCACGCTGGTATGGCACCGGAATTAAGAAGAATTATCCAGGATGATTTTATTTCCGGCAGAATAAAAATAATTGTAGCCACAAATGCATTCGGAATGGGAATTGATAAAAGCGACATCCGTACAATCGTTCATTATAATATGCCTGGCTCAATTGAAAGTTATTATCAGGAAATAGGAAGAGCCGGCAGGGACGGAAATGAAAGCAGGGTATTTTTATTATATGATTTGAAAGACACGGAAATACAGAATTTTTTCGTTGAAAATTCGTACCCACGAAAAGATGAAATTGAATATATATATGATTTAATTCATGATCACGGGAAAGTAGCGGTGGGCTCACGGCCCGATAAGGTAATCCGATTTGACGAGAACACCGAAGCCAGGATTAACCTTAAAAGAATATCGGCTTCAAAGCTGAATGCTATTACCAGAGTTTTGGAGGAATCCGGTTATATAAAAATGGATTCAAATTTTCACAAAAATCATTTTGTTCGTTTTATACTTTCACAATCTGATCTAAAAGAATATTTAAAGAAAATTTCAAATGATTTTAACAAAGAAATATTAGTTACGATACTCCGGGAGTATGGGAATACTTTATTCGATTCAAAAACAATTATTGATTTGGAAAAAATCAGCAGGAGTACTCAATCAAACGAAAAACAGATAATTTCAATTTTAGAAAACCTGCATAGAATAGGGATACTGGAATATGATAAACCATCAAATTTCAGTTCGGTAAAAATTCTTGAACCGAGAGTGCTGCTTAAAAACCTTAAAATCAATTACTCCACTTTAACAGAGATGATGAAGTTTGAAAAAGAAAAACTTCAGTCAATGGTTGATTTTGTTTTTACAACAGAGTGCAGATTCAACTATATACTCAATTATTTTGGAGAGCAATTAAATAATTTTAAGTGCGGAAAGTGCGATGTCTGTTCCGGAGCATCGATAAACGAAAATATTACCAACGAATATATTGAAGAAATAATACTGCAGGCAATAATAAATGCCCGTCATCCTTATAAAGAAAAATCATTGCTGAAAATTTTAATGGGTAATTCAAAGTCCCCTCAGATTAGAAGCAACTCATTTTTCGGTAAATGCGCAAACTATAAAAAAGATGAAGTTGAAAGCTCAATAAATTCTCTTATTAGCAAGGGGGAAATTCAAAAATCAATAGATACGTTAGTTTTGTCAGAAAACAGAATTGAGAAATTTCTGGAAATTGAAGATCCGGGTCCTGTTATAATAAACGATAATGATTATGAAAAAACACTAATCCTTTTTAATAAACTGAGAGAGGCAAGAAAAAACGCGGCTGTTAAATACTCTCAAAACGCGAACTTGATTTGCCGCGATGAACTGCTGAGATTAATAGCAAGAGAAAGACCCGTTACACCTAGTGCGTTTTTGGAAATTGAAGGAACAAACCAGCGGTTGTTTAATAAAATCGGGGAAGAATTTATAGAAATAATTAAAGAAGAAAGTGATAAAACAAAGATTGGGGAAAAACATGTTCCGGATAATATTGTTAAAACACTTGAACTTATTAATAAAAAATATTCGCTTTCTGATATTTGTTCGCTTACAAAACTTCCGGAAGCAGTATTATCAATGCAGATTGAAACAATTCTTGAATATTATCCCGACACAAATATTTTGTCTTTAATTCCAAAAAATGAATTAGAATTAATAAAATCAGAAATTAATAACGGAATAACTGATTTGAAAGAATTAAAAAATATGCTGCCTAATTCGATAAGCTACGGTAAAATTAGAATTGTTCTTGCTAAACAGAGGGTCAAATAGATTTATCCTTCGATTTTAAACTATCCAGGTATTCCCTGGATTTCGTAAAAAACTCATCCCATTTTTTTTGATCCGCTTCGTATTTTTTAAGCGTTGAGTAATAATCTTCGCTTGAAATGTTATACTTATTAAATATACTGTCAGATACCGATAATAATGAATCAGAACCGCCCGGGAAAGATTCTTTTGCAATTAATAAATCCACATAGGTTTTAGACATAACTTCCGGGTCAACATCCTTGAAAGAACATGCGTAAATAAATAGAAAAATTAATGTAAAAAAAATAATTTTTATTCTAATCACGTTTGCTGGCTTCAAATAATATTCGTTTTTCTCTTTCGGTCAGATTTTGATAACCGCTTTGACTAATTTTATCAAGTATTTTATCAATTTCTTCCTGAGTTATTTTATTATCGTCTTCGCTGTTAATATCATAAAAATCCGCCTCTTCAACATTGGAGCTTTTCTTTCCGAATCCCATTGGTTTCCTAAATTTTGTTGAAGACGAAGAGGAAAAAGAATTCGACGTTTTCTTAAATTGATTAACAACTTTATTCAAATCAAAAGAGCTTCTTCTTTCCAATAAAATATAAACTAATGCTGTTAAAGCTCCGCCTATGTGCGCAAGATGCGCGACAAGACTCATATCGCCGACCGACATAAATTCAAATACCATTAAAATCGCAATTAAATATTTCGCTTTTACGGGGAGTAGAAAATATATATAAATATATCTATCCGGGAAAAACATAGCGAATGCCACCATTACACCATAAACAGCTCCTGAAGCCCCAATTGTCGGTCCGACCGAGCCGAACATTGGCGCAATCAATAATTGAAACAAGCCAGCTCCAACTCCGCATAACAAATAAAAAATAAGGAATTTTTTTGAACCCCATAAATTTTCGATCTCCATACCGAACATCCACAGCATAAACATATTAAAAAGGACATGAGTAAAACTGCCGTGTAAAAATTGATATGTAATTAATTGCCATGGCAAAAATGTCGCGTCTTGAAAACCGAGCGGAATAAGACCGAACCACAATACAAGCCAATCATCCAATAAAATATTGCCGATAACAATATTTTTCGCAATTAATGAAAGGAAAAATACTGCACCATTAATAATTAATAATTGTTTTATAACCGGCGGCAAAAAACTGAATCCGCCGAATCCGGAAGGTCTGTAATAATCGCGATCACCTAAGCCCATTTATATTCCCAAATTTTTCAAAGTCATAATTAAATTAAATTATTTTTATATAAATAAAAAGAAGCAATCTAAATTGGTTAGACTGCTTCTTTTGCAAATTTGTTCTCAAAAATTAATTTTATTCTGCGTCGGTTAAAGCAATTACTCCAGGCAGCTGTTTCCCTTCAAGAAACTCAAGAGAAGCGCCTCCGCCTGTAGAAACATGTGAAACTTTATCGGCAAGTCCCGCTTTTTTTATTGCCGCAGCCGAATCACCGCCTCCGATTATTGTAACAGCTCCTTTTTCGGTAGCTTCCACCAAAGCTTTTGCGACTGCATTTGTACCGGCCGCGAAATTATCAAATTCAAATACGCCCATGGGCCCGTTCCAAATAATTGTTTTAGAATTCAAAATTTCTTCAACAAAAATTCCAGTGGTTTTTTTACCGATATCCATTCCCATTTTGTCCGAAGGAATCATATCAATATCAACAGTTTGTTTAGGCGAATCATTACTGAATTCGTCGGCAATTACAACATCGGTTGGAAGCAAAAATTTTACGGCTGAATTTTCCGCTTTTTCAAGAATATTTTTAGCCATATTAATTCTATCTTCTTCAAGAAGAGATTTACCAATATCATAATCCATTGCTTTGATAAAGGTATATGCCATTCCTCCCCCGATAATTAATGTATCAACTTTTGGAAGCAAATTTTCAATAACATCAATTTTCCCGGAAATTTTAGCGCCGCCCAATATTGCTGTAAACGGTCTTTCCGGATTAGCAATTGCTTTACCTAAAAACTCTAATTCCTTCTGCATTAAATATCCCGAAGCGCAAATATCAATATATTTAGTAACTCCTTCAGTTGATGCATGCGCACGGTGAGCGCTGCCGAAAGCATCATTAACGTAAATATCGCCAAGTTCGGCTAATTGTTTTGAAAATTCCGGATCATTTTTTGTTTCTGCATTGTGGAATCTTAAATTTTCAAGAAGAAGAACATCGCCGTTTTTTAATCCGCTTACAATTGCTTTAACTTCATCGCCTACACAGTCCGGCGCAAAACGTACATCTTTATCTAACAGTTCGCTTAATCTTAATGCCGCGGGTTTTAAACTGAATTCAGTTTTCTTTTCACCTTTTGGTCTGCCCAAATGACTCATTAAAATTGCTTTTCCGCCTTCATCAATAATTTTTTTAATTGTAGGAAGAGCCGAGACAATTCTGATATCATCGGTAATTTTTAGATTTTCGTCCAATGGGACATTAAAATCAACTCTTACTAAAACTTTTTTCCCTTTTAATTCAAGGTCTTCAATCGATAATTTATTCATTTCTCCTCCGAGCTAAATAATACTAATCAAGTAACAGATATTAAAAAGACGCAGTCCACTAAGGGAACATGCGTCTTCAAAAAAACAAACAACAAATTAATTCTATTTAACAATTTTTAACAACAGGTCTATAACTCTATTTGAGTATCCCCACTCATTATCATACCAAGAAACAATTTTGAAGAAACGTTTTTCACCTTTTAAATTATTTTGCAAGGTAGCTTTGGAATCATAAATTGATGATCTTTCATCATGTATAAAATCGGTTGAAACAACTTCTTCGTTTGAATATCCCAAAATACCTTTAAGATATGTTTCTGAGGCTTTTTTCATTAATGAGTCAATTTCTTCAATTGAAGAATCTTTTTCCGAACGAATAGTTAAATCAACTACAGAAACATTGGGTGTAGGAACGCGGAAAGACATACCTGTTAATTTCCCTTTTGTAACAGGCAAAACTTCGCCTACGGCTTTTGCCGCGCCGGTAGATGAAGGAATTATATTAATAGCCGCAGCTCTTCCGCCTCTCCAGTCTTTTTTAGAAGGGCCGTCGACAGTCTTTTGTGTCGCTGTATAAGAGTGAATTGTTGTCATTAAGCCGGTTTCAATACCAATACCTTCTTTTAACAGAACATGAACAACCGGGGCCAAACAGTTTGTTGTACATGAAGCGTTTGAAATTATATTATGCTTATCGGCGTCATACTCATTATCGTTTACACCCATAACAATTGTTTTTACGTCCCCTTTGCCAGGAGCTGAAATAATCACTTTTTTGGCGCCGGCGTCAATATGACCTTGAGCTTTTTCAGAAGATGTAAACAATCCGGTAGATTCAATAACAATCTCAACACCTAATTCTTTCCAAGGTAATTGAGAAGGCTCTTTTTGAGCCATAATGCATTTAATTTTGTTACCGTTTACAACAAGAATATCATCTGTTTCCAAAGAAGCATCACTTTTTTCACTTGTTACTTCGCCTTTAAATTTACCGTGAACAGAATCATATTTTAACTGATAAGCGAAATATTCCGCGTCCGTGCTTACATCAACAACCGCTACTACGTCGATTTCTTTACCAAGAATCCCTTTATCGGCAATGGCGTTAAATACTAAACGTCCAATTCTACCGAAACCATTAATGCCAATTTTTACTGCCATAAATTTCTTGCCTCCGTTTCGTATACTATTTATAATTTATTGTAAAATCAAACTTAAATATACTTTTTTATTTAGGAATTATCAATTATTTACCTATATTAAATTTGTGTAAATTTGTCGACAATATGATATTTTATTGCAATTATATGCAAAAATGCAAATAAATTTTTAATTTTTAAGAAACAATATTATGGAGAGCTTAATGTCTTCATTATCAGATTTTTTAGCATATGTGCCTATTTTTTCCGAATTGCCGAAAGAAACAATCGATAAAATTGCACTGGCAGGAAGCAGAAAAACCTATAAAAAAGACAGTGTAATTTTGATGGAAGAAGAAGCCGGTTCTGCTTTATTTGTTATTATTTCCGGAAAAGTAAAAATTTCAAGAACCAGCAACGACGGCAGAGAAGTAATTTTAAGTATCTTAAATGAGTCCGATTTTTTTGGTGAAATGGCAATACTTGACGGACTTGCAAGATCAGCAACTGTTGTAGCTATTGAAGATTCGGAACTTTTTATTGTACAAAGGAATGATTTTTTAGAAATGCTGAAACAGTTCCCCGAAATTTCAATTGCTTTGCTTACCGAGCTTACCGGGCGGTTAAGAATTGCAGATATGAAAATTAAAGCTCTGTCTCTTAAAGACGCCGAAGGAAAGGTTGCAACAGTTATTTTGCAGCTGGCAGACGATATGGGAAAAATTAAACAAGGAATAGTTGAAATCGAAAAACTCCCTCTTCAGCAGGATCTTGCGAATATGGCCGGGACATCAAGAGAAACAATATCAAGAACTCTACACACTTTCGCAAAAAAAGGTCTTGTTGAATTGGACGGATCTAAATTAAGAATATTAAACTACGAAAAATTTAAAGAGACATACGTTTAGAATTCATGCTGAAAAAATGCGATTTACATATGCACACTTCCCACTCAGATGGTGCTTATTCCACAAACGAACTAATTCAAAAAGTTGCGGATGCAGGACTCAGTTTAATTAGTATTACCGATCACGACAGCATTAACGGTATTGAAGAAGCAATTGAATGCGGCAAAGATTTAGGTGTTGAAGTTATTCCCGGCGTGGAAATTAGCACAGATGTTAACGATAAAGAAATACACCTTCTCGGATATTTTATTGACATTAAAAGTGAAGAGCTTCTTAAATACCTAAGTTTTTTTAGGGATGAAAGATTCCATAGAGCATGCAGAATTGTAAAGAAACTTCAGAAACTTGGCTTTAATATTACAATTGATGATGTTATGGACCAAGCCCGGAATTCTTCGGTGGGAAGACCTCACATAGCTTTCGCAATGGTTGAACTTGGAATTATCAGTAATTATTACGAAGCTTTCGAAAAATTTATAGGCGACCGAGGACCGGCTTACGAAAGGAAAATCCATGTTTCCCCTCAAAGCGCTTTAAAATTAATAAACGATTCAGGCGGACTTTCATTTATTGCTCATCCCGGATTTATGGATGAAGTCACTCTTCTGCATTTAATAAAATCTGGCATTGACGGAATCGAAGTAATTCACCCTTCGCATAAACCTTTTCAAGTAAAATTTTACAAAGGAATAGTTAATCAATATTGCCTTTTAGAAAGCGGGGGTTCTGATTTTCACGGAGGAAAAAAAGGTGACCATGATAATCTGGGCAATTATTATATTTCACAGCTTCAGGTTGAAGCAATGAAAAAAATGATTGTTCAAAATCCCGATTAATTACGTATAAATCTATTTGTTGTGTAAATTTTTATCCTTTTCCTGTTTTCTAAAAAGTATTACATTTACAACCATTAAATCATAAAATTCTAAACTGCTTATTTAAAAACTTCTACTTCCTTTTCAAACAAAAAACGAGTTATAAATGAAATCATTTTGTTTTATTGTGGTGATGTTTGTTGCGGCATCAAAAATATTTCCGCAGGAAATAGGCATCTGGAAAAATTATACGGATATGAAAAACGTACGTGAAATTTCATTAAATGAAAATAATCTTTGGGCGGCAACTGAAGGCGGAATATTTGGTTATAAAATTGACGAAGGAATATTTGAAACATTCACAAAATCGGAAGGTTTCAGCAGTCAAAATATAACATGCTTGGATATTGATAATAAAGGCAGAATATGGATCGGTTCCGAGGAAGGATTTATTAACGTTTATGATCCTTCGGATAAATCTATTAAAAAAATATTGGACATTTATTCTACCGATAAAACCCAGAAAAGAATTAATGATATAAAAATTGATGCAAATTATGTTTATGTTAGTACGGATTTCGGACTCTCTTTAATAGATACTCAAACACTAACATTTAGTGAAACAATCTTAAAATTTGGAAATTTTATTAGCGAGTCCAAAGTTTACAGCATCAGTTTAGGCAATACTATTTACGTTACAACCGAAGACGGAATTGCATTGCTTAAAGCTGGGTCATCAAATTTATCCGCGCCTGAATCATGGAATACTTATTCAATTAAATCTGATATACCGGCGGATACAGTGTTTGAAGCGGCCGAATTTCAAGGGTATTTAATAGCGTCAACTGATAAAGGAATTTTCCGTTTGGAGAATAATGTATGGAGTTCTTATTTGTTCGCCTCGCAGAAAATAAAAGATATTTCTGTTAACGGGAATCTGTTGTACGTTCTATTAAAAAACAGCCTATACAAAATTACAGGTTTCGGCGACGAACAAATTTACAGTTCGTCGGAAACATCATTAAATTCCCTATTTATACAGGACGAACAGAATATATTTATAGCTTCTTTAAATGGTGTGAAATTTATATCGAATCAAAATGCAGAAGATATAATACCGAACGGACCCGGGTCAAACTTTTTTCAAAGTATAACGATTGATTCCGAATCAAATTTATGGGCTGGAAGCGGTAACGACAGATTCGGTGTAGGAATTTTTAAGTTCGACGGAAATTCATGGGAAACTTTTAATACAAAATCAAATCCCGAATTATCTTCCAATTCTTATCACAAAGCTTATGCAGCGCCTAACGGAAAAGTATATTTTTCCAATTGGGGAAAAGGTTTTACCGAATATAATGATGGAATTTTTAATAATTATAACGCCGCTAACACAGAGATACAGGGAATTTCAATTGATCCTAACTTTGTTGTAATTAGTGAAGTACAAAACGACGCCGCTAACAATACATGGCTGCTTAATTTCTGGTCCAATAACGCAAAACCGCTAAGTGTCAAAACGGTTGACAACAAATGGTATCATTACTCATTCCCTAATCCTTTAATAACCAATATTGAAGAGTGTGTTCTCCTTGCTATTGACAGAAACAACACTAAATGGTTTTCAGTACAGCAGGGACAATTTGGGGGTACCTTAGGACTTTATTATTATAATGAAAACTCGACTTTTGAAACTGTTTCTGATGACGCGTACGGATATTTAAATGAAGGCAGCGGTTTAAATTCAAGCGATATCCGTTCAATAGTAGTTGATAAAAGAGGCGAAGTTTGGGTCGGGACTAGCATAGGAATTAATATAATTCCTAATCCCTCAGCTCCAAACTCCGGAATCAGAAATGTTCTTCCGGTTAGATTTGAAACAATAAGCACAATCGCCGTTGACCCGATAAATCAAAAATGGGTAGGAACTCAAAACGGAATATTTGTCCTTTCTTCCGACGGTGTAAAGGTTGTTGCCGAGTATTCAACTGCAAATTCTCCCCTTCCTACAAATTCTATAAGATCGATAGCGTTTGACGATAAAAAAGGCATTGCATATATCGGAACTGATTTCGGACTGTCAAAACTAACTACGGCCTCCATTGAACCGAAAGAACAGTTTGAGGAATTGTTTATTTACCCTAACCCATTTATTATTGACGGGTCATCCGATAAACAAATTACAATAGACGGACTTGTAAAAGATTCTCAAATAAAAATTATTTCAATATCGGGAAAACTTATAAAAGAATTTATTTCACCTGGCGGACGCGTCGCTTTTTGGGACGGTAAAGATGAGAACGGAGATCTGGTCTCTACAGGTGTTTATATTATAGTCGCATTCGATAATGAAGCAAGCAATATAGCCAAATCAAAAGTAGCGGTGATAAGGAAATAGGAATAGTATTTTTATATGATTGATATTACGAATTTATCGATACAATTTACCGGCAAGTATCTGTTTGAAGATACAACGTTTAGAATTAATAGCACCGACAAGGTAGCGCTTGTTGGCGCAAACGGAACGGGCAAATCAACATTGCTTAAATTAGTTGCGGGACAGGAGCAGCCGGAAGCCGGAAATATTACCTCGCAAAGAGGTATTAAAATTGGATACCTCCCCCAGGAATTTACTTCGCAAAGTACAAACTCTTTATTTGAAGAAGTAAAACATTCATTCGACTATATCATCGAATTGGATAAAGAAGAAAAAATTATAAACGAAAAGTTGCACCGTACTGATATCTCTGATGAACAAAAAGAAGATTTGATAAACAGACTTGGTGAAATCCATCATAAAAAAGATGATGTAAATTATTACGAAATAGACTCAAAAATTGAAAAAGTTCTTATGGGTCTCGGCTTCTCGGAAAATGATATGATAAAAAGGGCAAAAGATTTTTCCGGCGGCTGGCAGATGCGCATTGAATTAGCAAAAATTTTATTAGGCGGAAATGATTTGATTCTATTGGACGAACCGACAAATCATCTCGATCTTGATTCTCTTCAATGGCTTATTGAATTTTTAATGAGCTTTAAAGGCGCTCTTATGATTGTTTCACACGATAAATATTTTATTAATAAAGTAACAAATAAAACGCTCGAAATATTTAACAGAAAAATTTCTTATTACTCGGGTAATTATGATTCATATATAAAGTTTAAAGAAGAAAGAGATGAACAGATAATTGCCGGTTATAAAAACCAGCAGAGAAAAATCAAACAAACCGAAAGATTTATTGAGCGATTCCGCTATAAAAGTACGAAATCAAGACAGGTTCAAAGCAGAATAAAACAGCTTGAAAAAATTGAAATAATTGAGCTCCCCGATACCGAAAACGAAATTGAACTGCGTTTCCCTTCTCCTCCCAGAAGCGGAGTTGTGCCGATTGAAATAAAAGGAATATCAAAATCATTCGGCGCTAACAATGTTCTTGTAAATCTCGACCTTCAGATTGAACGTGGAGACAAGATTGCATTTGTGGGTCCGAACGGAGCGGGTAAAACAACATTATCCAAAATTATTGCACAAAAACTAAATCACGATACCGGGGATATTGTTTACGGACATAATACTTTTATTTCCTATTACGCGCAGGAAGTTGCCAATGATTTGGATCTTGATAAAGACTTAATTGAAACCTTACAGGAAATTTCAAAGGAACATTCACCGCTGCAGCTTCGTTCACTGCTCGGTAATTTTTTGTTTTCGGATGATGATGTTTTCAAAAAGGTTAAAGTTCTTTCCGGAGGCGAAAAGAGCCGAGTAGCGCTTGCTAAAATTCTGCTGACAAAGGCAAATTTGATTGTTTTGGATGAACCTACAAACCATCTTGATATTAAATCCAAACAAATACTTCAGAATGCTTTAATGGAATTTGAAGGAACACTTATTTTAGTCTCACATGATATTGATTTTATGACACCAATTGTGAACAAGGTACTTGAGCTGCGTCCCGGCACTCAAAAAATGTTCCCAGGCGGTATTGAATATTATTTATTAAAACGCGTAGAACAATCGGAAGCTCCTAAATCGGAAAAACTTCAAACAGATAAATCTAACAGAAAAGATCAGAAAAGAATTGAAGCCGAAACTAGAAAAAAGAAATCGGACGCTACAAAAGATTTAAGAAAAGAAGTTGAAACTCTTGAATCGGCGATTGAAAGTCTTGAAGATCAGAAATTAAAAATCGAAAAAGAACTTGCCGATGAAAAGATATATTCAAATCCCGAACTTGCAAAAACCAAGAACAATGAATACGAAAAGATTAAATCGAATCTAGAAGAAACATTTTTAAAATGGACGGATAAAAGCCATGTTCTTGAAGAAATTGAAAAACAATTTGATATCTAATTTTTAAGAAATTCCTCAGCCATTCCCAATCCCCCGTAAAGAGCGGCATCATCGCCAAGTTTTGTTTCGACAATTTTAACAATTTTACCCGGTCCTTCAAGCACAGCGCTTTTAAAGGCTTTTATTATTCTGGGCATCATGTAGTCGTTCATAGCTTCTATAACTCCGCCGCCTAATACGATAGTATCCACATTTAGCAGTGTACTTATACTCCCTAAAACCGTTCCTATAATCCGGCATGAATTATCAATATGTTTTACTACGACTTTGTCACCGGAATTAAGTGCATTTAGCAGAGCTTTGCTTTTTATTCTTTTCCCTTCTTCAATTAAAGGACTTAAAACGCTTTTCTTCCCTTTTTTAATATCGCTGATTATAGCGTTAACGATTGCAGTGCGGCTTGCTATCTGCTCAAATGAAAGCGATTTAGATTTAGTATTAAATCTCCCTTTATTATCAACGAGCATATGCCCGATTTCTCCCGCGAAAAATGATGAGCCTCTATATAATTTACCGTCAAATATTAGCCCTCCTCCAATGCCGGTGCCTATAAAAACTACAAGCATATTATTCACTTGATCTTTAAATTCATATTTTTTAATACCCAACGAGGCAAGATTAACATCATTTTCAATTAAAACAGGTATGGTAAAATATTTCTGAAGCGCGTCTTTTATGTTGAAATTTTTCATCCCTATATTAGGGGCGTTTTCCACAATTCCCGTGTACGGATTTACCGTACCGGGAACTCCCAGGCATACTGCCTTAATATTCTCGGCTTTTAATTTATTCTGCTTTAATACTTCATCTATCGAATGCGCAATTACGGAAACAAGTTTTTCGGGCCCTTTGCTCGAATCGGTCGGTAATTTAACTCTTCCAATTATTTCATTTTTATCGTTTAGTAATGCCGATAAAATTTTAGTTCCCCCGAAGTCGACTGTAATTAAATTCTTTTTCAAAATATTTCCCTTAAAATTGTTTTTTATTTTCTTTCCTGTTATTCTGCATATAAAGATAATTACTATTAATTATGATTAAAACATTATTTTAATTTATAAAATTTTCTGTGATTTTATGATTCTTCACAAACCATTAAAAAAATACGGCCAGAATTATTTAGTAGATAATAATATTATTGATAAAATTATTAATGAGTTTGATATAATCGAAAACGATACGGTACTTGAGATTGGTCCGGGCGAAGGAGCATTAACCGGCAGACTTACCTTACTTACCTCCCGTTTTACAATAATTGAAATTGATAAAAGAAAAATAGAATTCCTAAAAGAAAAATATCCGTACGCAAAAATTATTAATGATGATTTTTTAAAGATAGATTTAAGTAAAATTTACGGAGAAGAGAAGGTAAATATTATTGGCAATATTCCGTATAATATTACATCTCCTATATTCTATAAACTGGTTGAGAACAGGAAAAATATTAAACAAGCGCTGCTTATGGTGCAGTATGAAGTGGCGAAAAAAATTACAGCCGAAAAAGATACAAAAGATTACGGGATATTAAATGTAATTCTTAATTATTTTTGTGGAATTAAATACTGTTTTAAAATATCGCCCAATGTTTTTTTTCCAAAACCAAAGGTTAATTCGGCGATAATAAAATTGGATTTTACAAAAGAGATAAATAATGAAATAGACGATAACTTGTTTATTCAAATAGTAAAAAGTTCTTTCGGCAATAGAAGAAAAAATTTAAAAAATTCCCTAACTAATAGTATATTTGGAAATTATGATTTTACTTCGGTGGAACATTTATTAAAATTAAGAGCAGAACAGCTCGGCTTAAATGATTTTATAACGTTAACCCGCATAGCTCAAGAGAATTATGGCAGAAAATAAAGAAATAACGCAGGCACGGGACTTAATTAAAGTAGATAACGAACTTTTAGAGAACATTTCGGTTCTTATTGAATCAAAGGATGCTAAAAGTCTGCTTACTATTTTTTCAGATATCCATACCGCCGATATAGCCGAAATAATAAACCACCTTGATGTTGATGAAGCTACCTACGTTTTTGAACTTCTGCCTACCGAAACAGCAGGCGAAGTTATCACTGAAATTGATGAAAACCTGCGCGAAAAAATTCTTAAAGAAATTGATACTAAAAAAATCGCGCATATTGTTGATGAACTTGAAACCGATGACGCTACAGACATTGTAAGCGACCTGCCGGATAATATTGCCGAACAGGTTTTAAGGCATATTGATAAAGAATATTCAGAAGATGTAAAAGAACTTCTTAAATACGAAGAGGATACCGCCGGCGGTATTATGACCACCGATTTCGTATACGTTAACGAGAATGCGACGGTTCAGGATGCCATTGATGAAGTAAGAAAAAACGCCGAAGAGTTTGAACATATTTATCATATATACGTTTTAAAAGAAACAGATGAGCTTGTTGGATATGTTCTTTTAAAATCTCTGCTTTTAAATCCCTTATCTACAAAAATTTTATCAATTATTGAGGAAGATTTATTCTACGTATCGCCCGATACAGATCAGGAAGAAGTCGCCAATACAATGGAGAAATACGACCTGGTTGTTATTCCCGTTGTGGATGAAAAGAAAAGAATGCTGGGAAGAATTACCATTGACGACGTTGTTGACGTTATACATGAAGAAGCTTCCGAAGATATACAGAAATTAGCAGGTCTTTCCGAAGAGCAGGAATCTTCCGATTCGGTTTTCAGAATATCAAGAATTAGGCTTCCCTGGCTTATTATTGCTATGCTGCTCGAACTTTTTAACGCGATTGTTCTTTCTAATCACGAGGATTTGTTTCAAAGACTTGTTCTCGCGACTTTCTTTATTCCTGTGGTAATGGCCGTCGGCGGAAATTCGGGAACTCAAGCGGCAATTGTTATGGTGCGCGGACTTGGAACTGGAGATATATGGTTGAATGAAACATTAAAAAAAATAGGCAAGGAATTTTTTGTATCTATTTTAAACGGATTTGTATGCAGCGCCGTGCTTTTAATTGCCTCGTTAATATTTTTCAGCGATGTAACATTTAAATTCGCTTTGATAATTTCAATAGCATTATTTTCAATTATTATTTTCGCTACGGTTGTAGGAGCTTCAATACCGGTATTGCTAAAAAAACTTAAAATCGACCCGGCTATTGCTACCGGACCGTTTGTAACTACATCTAATGATATTGTCGGAATGATTATCTATTTATCAATTATTTCTTACTTCTTCCTCTAATGAAATATTATAACTCTTTAATAAAGATTCTTCGTCCCACAGATATACTTGTAATAGTTTTCTATTCTATTCTTACAATTATTAATATTGTATTCTGGAATAAAATTGACAACGCTTTAACTCATATTCTGTTGAATGTTCTGCTTATACTTTCAATAATAACTTTGGCTTGGTTTGTAAACAAAACAAAAATTATTGTTCTTCAGCAGATTCATTTCTGGTATATAGTCCCCCTTATATTCGCGACCTTCAAAGAACTGCATTTTATGGTTGAACCGATGCGCGGAGTTATATACGACGATATATTAATAAAAGCGGATAGACTAATATTCGGTTTTGACCCTACAGTTGAGCTTTTTAAAATTGCTAATCCCTTTTTAACCGAACTGCTTCAAATAGTATACGCGACTTTTTTCTTTCTGCCGATAATACTCGGCGTTGATTTAATGATACGAAACAAGGACAGGCAATTCTGCTACATGACATTTATTATAGTTTTAGGATTTTTTCTTTCGTATATCGGGTATATAATTTTTCCGGCAATTGGACCCAGGTTTACGCTGCATGATTTTGATTTAACAAATATTGAACTTCCCGGAATTTTTTTGACAAATTATTTGCGGGAAATAGTTAACGCGGGAGAATCAATACCCGCCGGCACATTAAATCCGGCTCAAGTAGTGCAGCGCGACGCCTTCCCCAGCGGACATACGCAGATGACACTGCTTGTTATGTACTTATCGTTTAAGTTTAATTCAGGAACAAAATATTTCTTTCTGATTAACGGCAGTTTATTAATTTTTGCCACGGTGTATTTAAGATATCATTACGTTGTCGATTTAATAGGCGGAACCGTATTTATGATAATTACGCTTTGGGGCGGATTATTTTTATATAATTTTATAATGAAACTTCAGGGTAAAGAACGGTTTGATTACCCTAAATAATATTTTATTTCTGCCTCAAAAATTATTTAGGCAAGATCAACTTTTTTTATTGTATCAACAATTATTGAAAAGTATCTGTCAAGCGAACAATTTGAATCCTCGCGGAGATAACAGTCGCCGTTTTCTTCAGCCCGGCAGTTTACGCAGATTACTTCTCGCAGTTTTTCTTCATAATCTTTTATATCGTCGCTTTCAATTGAATGAACAACTTCAAGAATTTTCGGAAAGTACTGCTCAACAGCGCATATTTCTTTTTCTGTTAATGTACATTCCCCGTCTTCCGAGGAATCAACACAAATTGAACATATGTTTTCACGGATTGCTTTTATATATTTGTTCATACTATTTCCAAAATTAAGTACAAAAAATTACCAATAACTAGGTCTATTATCAAGAAACAAAAATCAAATGGATAAAAAAATACAGGTACAAAGAATTTTCGATTCGATCTCGCACAGATATGATTTTCTAAATCATGTGCTCAGCGCGGGAATTGATGTTTACTGGCGCAATAAAGCTTTAAAACTATCGGGGGTTTCACATAACAGCGTACTTCTTGATGTAGCGTGCGGTACGGGCGATTTCGCCATTACAGCCAATAAGTTGGGAGTGAAAAAAATAATCGGGGCTGATTTATCATTCAATATGCTTTCAATTTTTAATAAGAAAACTAACTGGAGTAAGGGAAAAATTGTACAGACAGTAGCTGAACATATTCCTTTTAAGAATAATATTTTCTCTCATATTACAGTAGCTTTTGGAGTTAGAAATTTTTACGATATTAAAATGGGGTTCGAATCCTTCCATAGAGTATTAAAACTAAACGGCAAAGTAACTGTGTTGGAATTCAGACTCCCGTCAAATTTTATTATTAGGAATTTCTATTTATTTTATTTCAATAAGATATTACCGTTTATCGGAAGATTAGTCTCTAAAGATCAGGAAGCCTATACATATCTGCCGGAGTCCGTTGATAAATTTGACAAAGAAGTAAATCTGGTTGATATATTTAAAGAAGTTGGATTTTCAAAAGTGGAGAAATACTCGCTTACATTTGGGATTGTGCAGATTGTTATTGCGGAAAAATGAAATGAAGCATATTTATTATAAGTGTCCGCTTATTATTTTCTCTTTCAATTCATTAAACGCTTCCGCCCTATGGCTCATTTTATTCTTTTCTTCAATATTCATTTCGGAAAGAGTCTGTTTAAATCCCTCGGGCACAAAAATAGGATCGTAACCGAAACCGTTCTGCCCTCTGAATTCATTTATTATTTTCCCCGGCAGGTAACCGAAACTTACTTCTTTATTCTGTCCGTCGTAATAAACTGCGCAGCATACAAATCTGGCTTTATGAGGCTCATGAAATTCTTCAAGCTCACTTATCACTTTTCTGTTATTGTCATCGTATGTGCAATTTTCGCCGGCATATCGCGCCGCATAAACTCCGGGTCTGCCATCCAGCTGTTCAATCTCCAAACCTGAATCATCAGCAATAACAGGTTTCTTGTGTATATCGTAAATTGCCTTCGCTTTTATAAATGAATTCGCTTCGAATGTATTTCCGTCTTCAATTATTTCTGGAACGTCGCCTAGTTCATACAATGAGATAATTTCATATTCGGTTCCTTCGAATATTTTTTTCACTTCAGCGAGTTTGCCCTTGTTGCCTGTTGCAAAGATTATTTGTTTCGGTTTGGTCATAATATTTTTTCTATTTCATATTTTCAATTTTGTTATCCGCCATACTGAGCGAAGTCGAAGTATGACAATACGCATTTCACTACACATTTTTTGATTCTTCAGGCAAAAGCTCATCAAGTTTTTCCATTGCAAATCTTAAATGAGGAATTACAATTGAACCGCCGACAATCAATGCAATGTTGAATGATTCATACAACTCCTGTCTGTTTGCGCCTTCAGCAACACTTCTGTCAATATGATATAAAATGCAGTCGTTGCATCTTAATACCATCGAAGCTACTAGTCCCAGAAGTTCCTTATTTTTTGAAGACAGCGCACCGTTTACATAGGCTTTATTATCAAGCGCGAAGAATTTTTTGAAGTCGGTAAAACCTGAATTTAATATTTTATCGTTCATTTCTGAACGGTAGGCATGGAATTCTGTGACTGTTGTTTTCATTTTATATCCTTGTTTAATTTCAAATTACAAGATTACAGGATTACAGGATTACAGGATTACAAGATAAAATTTGGAATTTGTAATCTGAAATCTGCAATTCTTTAATTACCTTTTTAATTCAACTTTTAGAAACTGCCCGGTTAAACTGTTTTTCTTTTTTGCTATTTCTTCAGGCGTTCCTTCGGCTATAATTTTGCCTCCGTGTTCGCCGCCGCCGGGACCCATATCAATTATATAATCGGCTACTTTTATTACATCAAGATTATGTTCAACCACTACAACCGTATTTCCTTTATCAACAAGTTTATTTAATACTTTTAATAAAATCCTAACATCTTCAAAATGAAGTCCCGTAGTAGGCTCATCAAGAATATACAAGGTTTTGCCGGTGCTTACCTTGCTTAATTCCGTGGCTAGTTTAACTCTCTGCGCTTCTCCACCCGATAAGGTAGTGGCCTGCTGGCCGAGTCTGATATAACCTAGCCCAACATCATTTAACGATTTTACCTTTCTTTGAATACGCGGAAGATCTTCGAAAAAAACTAAAGCTTCTTCAATTCTCATTTCAAGTATATCGGAAATAGATTTTGTTTTATATAATATTTCAAGAGTTTCCCTGTTATATCTTTTGCCGTGACAAGTCTCGCAAAGCACGTAAACATCGGGAAGGAAATTCATTTCAATTTTTTTAAGTCCGTCTCCCTGACAATCTTCGCATCTCCCCCCTTGAACATTAAAACTGAATCGTCCCGGCGCGTAGCCTCTTATTTTAGATTCAGGCAGCTGCGCGAATAGATCGCGTATAAATGTAAACAATCCTGTATAAGTAGCGGGATTGGAACGAGGAGTTCTGCCGATCGGAGATTGATCTATTTCAATAATTTTATCAATATGTTCAAGTCCCGTTACATCTTTAAACGGAAGGGGGACAACCTTCGACTGATAAATTTTCTTCATTAATATTTTTACTAAGGTTTCGTTCACTAAAGTAGATTTTCCCGAACCGCTTACGCCTGTAACGGCAGTAAAAACTCCGAGCGGAATTTTAAGATTAGCTTTTTTAAGATTATTTCCTTCCGCGCCTGTAACTTCAATAAAATTACCGTTGCCGGTTCTTCTTTCTTCAGGCACTTCAATTGTTTTTCTATTAAGAAGATAATCCATTGTTAAGGAGGCAAGTCCGTTTTGGGAATTAAATATATCTGCGGCGTTCCCCGCTACGCAAACCTCTCCCCCGTGTTCTCCGGCGCGCGGACCAAGATCAATAATATAATCGGCGCTCTCAATTGTTTCACGGTCGTGCTCAACAACAATAACCGTATTTCCCAAATCTCTTAGTTCTTTAAGAGAATTAATAAGCTTAATATTGTCTCTTTGATGCAGACCAATACTAGGTTCATCAAGCACATAAAGAACGCCTGCAAGCTGCGCGCCTATCTGAGTGGCTAATCTAATTCTCTGCGACTCACCCCCTGATAAAGATCTTGCAGAACGGTTGAGACTTAGATAATCCAATCCTACATTTAAAAGAAAGGTTAAACGTGTTCTAATTTCTTTTAGAATTTGACGCGCGATTAATTCTTCTCTTTCTGTAAGCTTTACATCTTCAAAAAATGTTTTCGATTTTTCAATTGAAAGGGATGTAACTTCGCTTATGTTTTTGCCGCCGAAAGTTACCGATAATGATTCAGGCTTTAATCTCCCTCCTCCGCAGGTTGTGCATGTCTGCGTATTCATAAATGACTCTGCCCAATCGCGTATTTTATTGGAGGATGTATTGTCGAAATAATGCTTTATATAATTAACAACTCCCGAAAATTTGTGCATATACTGAGTAGTTTTCCCGTTGCCGAACTTATATGTAAACGGGATTTTTTCCTTGCTGCCGTATAATAAAATCTGGCGTTGTTCGTCATTTAAATCAATTAATTTTGTATCGTAACTGAAAGCGAATTTACCGGCAACGGCTTCAAGCTGATTAAAAAACCATATCTTTCTAGGTTTTCCTAAAGGAGCGATTCCTTCTTCATTTATTGATTTCTGCCAATCGGGTATTACAAGATTTATATCAAATTCTTTTTTCTCGCCAAGTCCGTCGCAATCCGGGCACGATCCGAAAGGAGAGTTAAATGAGAATGAATTGGGCGCCAATTCCTGGTAACTTATTCCGCAATGTCCGCATGCTAAATTCCGGCTGAATACTTTATCTTCCCCGCCGTCATTTATTATTACGGTGCCGTTTCCGAAATTAAGAGCTACATCAATAGATTCGCTTAATCTGAATCTTGATTTCGAGTCTATTTTTATTCTGTCAATTACAATTTCTATATTATGGATTTTATAGCGGTCGACTTTAAAACCGCTTTCAAGTTCATGCACTTCGCCGTCAACGCGCGCGCGTAAAAATCCGTCCTTCATCATTTGATCAAATAATTCTCTGTAATGTCCTTTTCTGCCTCGAATAACGGGAGCTAAAATTATTAACCTTTTCCCGATAAAGTTATCAAGTAGATTATCAATAATCTGCCCCGAGGATTGTTTATCCAATTCTCTTCCGCAGTTTGAGCAGTGAGGTTTTCCTACCCTTGCGTAAAGCAGGCGCAGATAATCATAAATTTCTGTCACCGTTCCTACCGTGGAACGAGGATTTCCGGTTGTGGATTTCTGTTCAATTGAAATTGCCGGACTTAAACCTTCAATCAAATCAACATCAGGTTTTTCAAGCATATCTAAAAATTGACGTGCATAAGCAGAAAGCGATTCGATGTAACGCCTTTGTCCTTCGGCGTAAATTGTATCGAATGCGAGAGAAGATTTGCCCGAACCGGATAATCCTGTTATAACAGTGAAAGAATCGCGGGGAATTTCTACATCTATATTTTTAAGGTTATGCTCGCGGGCGCCTTTAATTATAATTTTATTTTGATAGTCCATTTAGTAAAATTTTGCGTAAATTTAAAACTTTAGTTTAGCTAATGACTTAGAGAAATGCAATTTTAATTTATTTAAATATTTTACCTTCATGTCAAAACCTCAAACAATACAAACAATAAGAGAATACAACGAGTTCAGATTTAAGGAAAAAGGGTCATTATTTATTGGTCAGGCCTTCCCGGTGGAAAACGAAGAAGAATTTAATGAGAGATTAAATCTTATTAAAAAGGAGTTTTACGACGCCACACATCATTGTTACGCTTACAAACTGCTTGACGAAAAATTCAAATATTCCGACGACGGCGAACCGAACGGAACGGCAGGAATTAGGATTTATAACGCTATTCAGCATTTCGATCTTAAAAATACAGGCGTTGTTTCAATAAGATATTACGGCGGCACAAAATTAGGTGTGGGACCACTTGGAAAAGCCTATTATCAATCGGCATTTACCGTATTAGAAAATTCTTCAATTTACAAAAAAGAAAAATATTCTTATTTGAAAATTATATTCAGATTTGATCAGACAAATCTTGTTCATCATCTAATATCAAGTTTTAACGGCAGGATATCGGACAATTTATTTGAGAATAATTCCCCCGCTATTACATGTTTTGTGAAAAACAAAGCAGAAGAAAAATTTATAAATGAATTAAAGAACAGTTCAAACGGAAGTATAGAATTAATAAAAATAAATGAGTCGTATCTGGAATAATTTTAAAATCTATATAAAGATATCTTTATGATAAGAAAAATATAATCCCAAAATCTTCCCGGAATAAAAACGGAATTAAACTTAAAGATTATAAATGATAATAAATTCTTCTAAAGTAATAATAAATGGAAATGTTAAAACGATATTAGGTTTTGTTTAATCCTTAATTTTATCAGATAAAAGGGGAAGATATCTTGACAAAAAGATTTCATTTACTTATTTTTATTTTCAGACATAGAACTCTTAAAGCGACTTTTTAATAGTATCCAAATTAACTAATTTTCATGGGGATTACGAAGAATGATTTATACTAAAACCGGCGAATACGCAATACGTGCGATTTTGTTTTTAGCACGGCAATCAAAAGAGACATTAATTATGTCTTCCGAAATTGCGAAAAGTGAAGAAATTCCTGCACATTATCTGGCCAAAATTCTGCAAAGAATGGCAAAATACGGATATGTCGACTCTTTTAAAGGAAGAGGCGGCGGATTTAAAATTACCGAACTAGCGAAAAAAAGCTCTATTCTTGAAATTGTTGAAAGAGTTGAAGGTCCGGTAATCAATTTAAAATGCGTAACCGGTCTTAAAGAATGTTCAGATGAAACCCCTTGTCCGCTTCATGAAGAATGGGCTGAATTAAGAAACAGGATTTATAATCTTATATCCAGTAAATCAGTTCAGGAAGTTGCGGAAAAATATACAGAGACATTAAGAAAACCCAGCTAGAATTTAATATAAAAACCCGCATATATAATGCGGGTTTTTATTTGAAATTAAATAAGATATTAATCTTTTTTAATGCCTATTCCTATACCGTCCCCTACAGGGAGAATTGTTGTGGTTAACGAATGCTGACCTACAAACAGCTTATTAAACTCTCTAATTTTAGAAGCTGAAATTTTATATTTTGCAGGGACAGTTTTAGCCGCTGCGTAACCGTGCCATAATAAATTATCAACAAATAATACTCCCCCTTTTTTTAAGAGCATTAATGAATAATAAAATAAACGTTCGTAATCTTCTTTGTCGGCATCCAAAAAAATAAAATTATATTTAGTATTTAAAGCGGGCATTATCTGAAGCGCGTCCCCCTTTATTATATTTATTTTGTTTTCATAACCTGAACGGTTTATATATTCTTCAGCAGATTTAATTTTATCGGGATCTTTTTCAATTGTATCAATCATTGCTTTCTTTTTGAGATTTTTAGCTACTCTAATTGTCGAATATGCTATAGCAGTTCCAATTTCTAGAACTCTTTTCGGTTTATATAAAACTATTAAACTCTCAAGCAGCTCGGCGGAATTCCAGTCCAATATAGGAACATTGTTATCTTCGGCGAATTGCTCCATTTCAAGAATTAATTCGTCTTTTTCATTCCTTAAACTACTTAGATATTTTTCCTGCGGCGCGTATAAAATTTTTGACATATGTTTATTTTCGATTATTTCAGATAAATCATTTTTTTAACATCTGAAAAGCTGCCTGCTGTTATTCTGTAAAAATAAGCCCCGGCAGAAACTTTATGGCCATAATTATTTGTTCCGTTCCAGACAGCAGAATAATTCCCTGCATTTAATTCGGCATTTACCAGAGAATTAATTTCCTGCCCGAGCATATCAAATATCTTAAGCGATACATGTGATTTTTCGGGAAGATAATATTTTATAATTGTAGACGGATTAAAAGGATTGGGATAATTTTGAGACAAATTGAATTCAGTAGGGATTACAATATTATCCTCAATTCCCACCGTTTTAATAGATAGGTTTTCCACATTCAAAACATAATTTTCATTTGCTGGAGTTTTAACTTCCGTGCTGCCGTTATTAAAAGTAAAATAAAATTCTATAGAATCTCCTTCTCCAATTGAAGTTAATGAGTAAGAATATTTTAATGATCCGTCGTATATAATATTGTCGGTTGAATAAGTACCGCCGTTTATTGAATAATGTAACTTTACAGAGCCGGGGTCAGGAATTGTTTCTTTAATAAATGTTTTGTTTAATGTGTACACACCGTTTTCAAATTTAATGTTAGGATAATTTAACGCGCGTACCGCCGATAAAAGTCCGTATCCAATATCATTATTAGGTGATTCTTTATTATCGCCCGTAGCCAAAACTATCTCACGTACTTGTTTATTATTTAGGTGAGGATATGCTGATTTAAGCAGACCTAAAATCCCAGCTATAATTGGAGCAGAATACGAAGTGCCTTGCCCGGTTTTAAAATTTCCGTTTGATGCGTCAGCTCCCCAATTTGCTTGTCCTTGAGCTACAATTTCGGGTTTAATTCTTCCGTCTGATGTAGGACCGAAACTGCTGAAATAAGCTATTTGATTATCATTATTTACAGCTCCCACGGTTATTACGTTAAATGCATCGCCGGGAGAGGATATATAACCCCATGAACCGCCTCTTTCATTTCCGGCGGAGGTTACTGTAATTATCCCTCTTTCAAAAGCGAGATTAGAAGCCTTTGTTACAATGGTTGTTTCACCGTTCATATCAGCATAAGTATATGATGATTCCCCGGAATCAAATTCGCTGTATCCCAATGAAGAAGTAGCTATATCAATTCCTATCGAATCCATCCACTGCAGCGCCGCGGCGTAATTATCTTCTTCGGCGTGCGTTTCGCTATAAATATATTCGGTTTTCGCCAGCACAAAACTTGCGTTAAACGCAGCGCCGATTAAATTGCCTTCAGAAAACCCTCCTATTAATGACATCACATAAGTACCGTGATTGTGCTGAGAACTTCCTCCGTCGTTGCTTTCATTTGCGGTATTATCATCATTAAAAATAAAATCATATTCCGCTATTACTTTAGAGTTTGAAAGAGCCGGATGATCTTTCCATTTAAATCCGGAATCCATAATTCCAATTATCACATCGTTTCCGCTTATCCCCAAATCATGTACAGCCGGAATATCTGACAATTCGTATTGCGGGAGTGAACTTCCGTAATTATGGATATAATTTGTTTTTGGAAGTCTTAATAAAGATTCATCCTTGCTTTCCTGCTTTATTTCAGGTTCAATGCGTTTAAGCTTTCTTACTTTTTCAATTTTATCGACAAATGGTAAAATTATAATTTGAGTAATTTGTTCATCGCTTAAATAACAGGAAACCGCGTTAAACCATTTTAATTCCCTGTGAATCTGAACACCGAAATTTTTGATTACTTTAACATATTCTGAACTAATGGGAAGGTCTTCAAAAGTAATATAATTTTCACCCATTACTTTTTTTCTTCTTTCAATCGCTTTTTTACTTAAGCCGGCTTCTGCTTCTTTATATTCGGCCGAACTTTTATTCAGAATATTATGCTGATTTGAACCTTTATCCTTAAAATAAACCAGATACCTGTCCTGCGCCAGAAGGCTGCCGAAAGAGAGGAATATAGTTATAATTAAGATTTTTGATTTAAGCATATAGTTCCTTAATTGTTATTTGGAAGGTAACAATATCAATACACATTATAAATGAATTAATTAATGTACTAATTTAGCAATTCTTTCAAATCTGGTCGACGCCAAAAGTCTGAAAAAATCTGAAAAAGGTATTTCCGGATTCCATGACCAGTAAATAAAAAAAGCATTACCGATAATAAGATCGCGCGGTACCACACCCCAGTAACGGCTGTCGGCGCTGTTGTCGCGGTTATCCCCCATCATGAAATAATAATCTTTCTGAATGGTGTAATGATCAGTCTCAATTCCGTTAATGTAAATTTTGCCGCCGCGTATATTAACGGCTTCAGAAGCGAATTCCCTGTTTATTATTGTCCGCCATTTTTCAACATTATCAAGGGTTAAATTTACTTCGTCCCCTTTTCGCGGTATTCTGAACGGACCGTAATTATCCGCATTCCATCCGCTGCCTTTCGGGAATATATCAGGTACAGGCAGTCCTTCGGGTAAAATTCCGTTTTTACGGTATTGTATATTCGGAGGAATAGGGAGCTGTTCATTATTAACAAATACAACTTTATTACGGACTTCAATAATATCGCCTGGCGTACCAACGCATCTTTTAACATAATTTGAAATTTCAACCGGTTTAAGTTCGTCTCTGTTGCCCGGATATTCAAAAACAACTATATCTCCTCTTTTCGGATCCCGAATTTCGGGCAGCTGGAAATAAGGAAGTTCAATATTAGTAAAAGGAATATTTCTGGGAGATGAGGAACCGTAAATAAATTTATTAACAAATAAAAAATCGCCTACCAATATTGTATTTTCCATTGAAGGCGTAGGAACGCGGGATGTTTCAATTAAAAATGATTTAATCAAAAATGCCGCCACTGCCGCAAAAAGAAGATTCTTCCAGAAATCTATAAATTTTTCTTTCGGTGTTTTCGCGGCTGCTTTTTTATTTTCGTTTGTTTTTTTTCTGAACAAAATTTTGCCTCAATTATCAATTAATAAACTGAAATATTCTTCCAAAGCGGAGCGGACTTAAAAAATTTGATATTCCGCTTACTTCAATTGAAGGGTCCCAAGACCAGTAAATCAATATTGCTTCCCCGATTATATTATCGCGCGGTACAAAACCCCAAAACCTGCTGTCGAAACTGTCATCCCTGTTATCTCCCATTACAAAAAAATAATCATTCTTAAACGTATAATATTTTTCGGGATTGTTGTTTATATAAACCTGGTTGCCATTTACACTTACTACAGTATCGCCGTATTCCCTGTTTATTATTTCTTCCCATTGACTGATATTTTTAACCGTTAATCTTACTGTTGAATCTTTACCCGGAATAAAAATAGGTCCGTAATTATCCTCGTTCCATCCGCTGCCTTTGGGGAATATTTTCTGATTATAAAATCCTTTCGGCGTTACTTCCGAATAATCAACAATGCCGTTTTCAGGGAATGGGAAAAGTTTATTATTAACAAAAACTCTTTTATTAATAATTTTTAATGTATCGCCGGGTATCGCAATGCATCGTTTAATATAATTCGCGCTTTCACCGGATTCCATTTCATTAGATTTACCCGGGAACTCAAAAATAATTATATCATTATTTTCCGGTTCAACCAACGAAGGCAAAGTAAAAAAAGGAATGCGAGTATTAGTAAACGGGAAATACTTAGGCGACGACGCGCCGTAAACAAATTTATCTACTAATAGAAAATCCCCTGAAAGAAGAGTGTTTTCCATTGATCCGGTAGGAATTCTGAATGCCTCTATAACAAAAGTTTTAATAAAAAGCGCGGACATAACTGCCAGAAAAGCAATCTCAATAAATCTTATAAAACTTCCGTTAAGTATTTTGTTTTTTTTCATCTAATATCATTTTTAATATGCAGTTCGTTACCAGCATTAGATATTCTAATTGAATAATTATAACATTCCTTTTTCATTTGCGAGATACGGACTGCCGACTAATTTAATCATCAAGCTGCAGCACTGCTAAAAAGGCTTCCTGAGGTATTTCAACATTACCAACCTGTTTCATCCTTTTTTTGCCTTCTTTCTGTTTTTCAAGAAGTTTTCTTTTTCTTGTTATATCACCGCCGTAACATTTTGCGAGCACGTTTTTGCGCATAGCTTTTACGGTAGTTCTTGAAATAACCTTATTTCCGATTGCTGCTTGAATGGCTATTTCAAACATCTGTCTTGGTATTAGGTCTTTTAATTTTGTGCAGACCTTTCTTCCGTAATCAAAAGCCTTGCTTTTGTGAACAATAATTGAAAGCGCGTCAACTGTATCTCCGTTAAACATAATATCAAGCTTAACTAATTCACTTTCGCGGTATCCGATATATTCATAATCAAGAGAAGCGTAGCCGCGTGAAATTGATTTTAACTTATCGAAAAAATCGAAAATAATTTCCGACAGCGGGAATTCAAATTCGGCATCGGCTTTGGTCGGATCAATGTAGGTGGTGTTTTTGTAAACTCCTCTTTTCTCCATTGCCAGTTTCATTATACTGCCTACATATTCGCTAGGAGTAACTATCTGCGCTTTAACATAAGGCTCTTCTATTCTATCAATTGCTCCTACATCCGGCAAATCGGCCGGGTTATCAATAGTTAATTTTTCACCGTTCTTTTTATAAACTTCATATTCAACGTTAGGAAGGGTTGTAACAATTGATAGATTAAATTCACGCTCAAGTCTTTCCTGCACAATTTCCATATGCAGCATTCCTAAAAACCCGCATCTAAAACCAAAACCTAAAGCGGCGGAAGTTTCAGGAGTAAAAATCAATGCCGAATCATTTAGAATAAATTTATCCAGCGCGTCGCGTAAATCTTCATAATCATCTGAACTGCTTGGGTAAAGTCCAGAATACACCATAGGTTTAATTTCTTTGTAGCCCGGCAGCGGTTTTAACGCTCCGTTTCTTACATGGGTGATTGTATCACCGACCTTTGTATCATGAACGTCCTTGATACCGGAAATCAAATATCCTACATCCCCGGTTTCAAGGATTTTTGTTTTTATTTTTTTTAATCCGAGTACGCCTATTTCTTCGGCCATATATTCATTACCGTGAACGAAAAATTTTATTTGATCTCTTTCTCTTAATACACCGTTAAAAACTCTTACATAAGCGATAGCGCCTCGGTACGCGTCAAAAACAGAATCAAAAATTAATGCTTGAAGAGGGGCTTCCGGATCTCCTTTAGGGGCAGGAACTAATTTAACAATTGCTTCAAGAAGTTCGGATATGCCTTTTCTTTCTTTCGCGCTTGCTAATATTATTGAATCGGCTTCGCATCCTATTAAATCAATTATCTGGTTCTTAACCACATCAACCATCGCGCTGGGCAGATCAATTTTATTTATAACGGGAATTATTTCAAGTCCCGCGTCAATTGCAAGATACAGATTACTAATTGTCTGAGCTTCAACTCCCTGCGCGGCGTCAACAATTAAAATTGCTCCTTCGCAAGCTGCAAGCGAACGGGAAACTTCATATGAAAAATCGACGTGACCCGGAGTATCGATCAAATTAAGTATATATTCCTGTTTATCGGAAGCAATATATTTCATTTTAATCGCGTGGGATTTGATTGTAATCCCTCTTTCGCGCTCAAGATCCATATCGTCAAGAAGCTGAGATTTTAATTCTCTCTGTGTTACGGTATGCGTCATTTCGAGCAAACCGTCGGCAATGGTAGACTTACCGTGATCTATGTGTGCAATTATGCAGAAATTTCTAATGTTTTTCATTTATATCAAATTTTTTAAGCAGGAAATATAAGCAATAATGTATCAATTTTTTCATAAAATGTTAAAATTCTTTCTCTACGGTAAATATTCACTAATTTTAATGTGAATTCTTAATTTCGTACCTTTGTAATTAAAATAGACAGAAAAATAAAGTATATGAAAAAATATTATCTCATCCTTCTACTTTTATTTCAGAGTTTAGTTTCAGCGCAGAATGTTCGGTTCACGGTAATTTCAAGTCCGGAATCCGGTTCAAAAGAATCTTCATCAGCGTTTAAAGAGACAATAACTAAAATAAATTCGGCGGGGATTACCGATTTTCTAATTATAACCGGGAATATTTCCGGCAATGGAAAAAATGCCGAATTAGAAAATGCTAAAGATATTTTGAATGAACTGAACGGCAATTATTTTATAATTCCCGGCGAGTCCGATTCCAGATTCAGCGAAAGCGGATCAGCTAAATTTTTTGAACTGTTCGGAGATGATAAATTTATTTATGAAAAGGATTCTTCAATTTTTATTGGACTTAACAGTTCATCTTATAGGCAAATTGACGGACATATTAAACCGGAAGATTATAAATGGCTCAGCGATAATTTGGCGGGAATAGACTCATCTTACTCGGTTTATTTATTTGTTTATCATAATCCTAAAAATGAAATTGATAATTGGCCGAAAGTTAACAATTTATTAAGCGGTTTTAAAAAGCCCGTAATTTTTTACGGAAGCGGCCGCGATTATAGTATTGAGAATTTGTTTAACATACCTCTAATATCAATACCCCGTTTGAACACAAGTAAAAATCAGGCAATACAATTGTTTGAAAGCAGAAATGATTCTTTATTAATTTATGATTTTAATAATGAAAAAATAAAATTATTAAACAAGATTTCAGTCGCAAGAAAAACCGAACCTGAAATAATTGAAACTCCGGTTACAACTTTTAATGAAGCCGAATTAATTTGGGAATATAATCTAAATTACACCTTGGACGATGAACTGACAGTATCAAACGGTTTAATTTACGCGTGCGACAAATCAGGATTAATAACATGTTTAGATTCTACCGGAAATGTTTTATGGGAATATGATTCGTTCGGGACAATAGTTAATAAACCGGTTGCCGCCGACGGTATATTTGCAGCGGCAACTGTACAGGGTGATCTGCTTACGCTTGACGCTTTTACCGGTGAATCAATTCAAACAATTGGGTTTGACGATATAATCACAACACCATTAATTTCTTTTGATTTTACCGGCCCGGCAAATTTTATGATACCGAAACAGAGCGAATCAAAAGCGGCTGTTGTATTCGGCACCTCTTCGGGGAAACTGCATTGCTACGATCTCGAAACTCTACAGCAGATTTGGGTATATGATAAAATTAATGGAATGATAGCCGCAATGCCTGTTTATATTGAAAACAAAATAATCTTTCCCGCCTTTGATAATCATCTATATTGCATTGACGCACAGCACGGATGGCTGAACTGGAAATGGAACGGAATAATTAAAGGAGATGATTTTCCGGTATTGTGCAGCCCGGCGGCAAATAATGAAAATGTATACCTTGTTTCCGGAAAAGGAAATGTATATGCTGTCGATATTCTTTTAGGAAGGACTGAATGGGTGAACAATAAATTAAACGGATTTGAGTCAATCGGAATTTCGGAAATAGGCCATAGATTATTTATAAAAAGCAGGAATGATAAATTTCATATTATCTCCGCTAAAACAAGCAATTGGGTAAAAGAAATTAATTTAAGATATGGTAAAGATTACTCAAGCCTTAAACCTATTGAGTATAACGGCAAGGTACTGCTGGGCACAAAGAGCGGCAATGTTTTTTTGATTGATGAGAAATTTAATTCATATAATTTGTTCTTTATGGGATCGGCCGTTATTAACTCGGTAATTCATTTTAAAGATGATATGTTTGCCGCCTCCAATAGTGACGGTAAAATTGTACTTTTTAAATTAAAATAGACTGGAATACAAATCATTTATCGGGATAATAAATTGGAAAAATTTGAAGGGATAATTTTTGACGTCGACGGTACATTAACATCAACCAACGAATTGATTTTTGAATCATTCCGGCATGTATCAAATAAATATTTGGGCAGGAATTTTACCGATGAAGAAATTATAGGTTTATTCGGACCGACTGAAGACGTAATTTTAAAAGAGTTGTTCCTGGAAAATTATATAATGGTAAGAAAAGATTATTACGATTTCTATTCATCAAACCATTCTAAAATGGCGGACTCCTATCCGGGCATAAAAGAAATAGTAATTAAAATTAAGAAAGCTAATATTCCCCTTTCGATTTATACGGGCAAAGGAAGGGACAGCGCAGCTATTACATTAAAAGAAATAGGCATATATGATTATTTTGATATGATAGTATCCGGCGATGATGTAAAAGATCATAAACCTTCCCGCGAAGGAGTTGATATGTTTGTAGATAAATTTGGTTTGAATAGGAATAATACATTGCTGGTTGGTGATTCAACCGTTGATATTAAAGCGGCCAGAAACAGCGGAATTAAAATCGCTTCAGTAGTTTGGGACAGTTACGGTAAAGAAAAAGTAATCGCGATGGGCAGCGATTACCTTTTCCATACGGTTGAAGAGTTTGATGATTTTATTTCGGAGAGAATTTAATCACCCTCCGAAGTTAATTGGATATATTAAAGATACTCTCGGTTCAATTTTCTTTTGAGGTTCATACCTGATTATATTATCGTCAGTGTCTCTAACGGGAGTAAATGTCCAGTTGTAAACCATGGATACCAAAAGATAAGGATACGGTTTATACCCGAATTCAAAATAAAGATAAGATCTGTCATCAAGCGTAAACAAATCTTTTTCATTTCTAATATTAATTTTATCGTATCCCGCGCGAACAAGATACGGAACTCCTTCAGGGGCTATTTCGGATGAGATATGAAGAATTCCGCTGTTTGGATCTTTGTCAAGCCGCTGGTAGCTTCCGAGCACGTCAAATGTATTCAAAAGCGAAACGTATAATTCGCCGTAATAACCGTTGCCGATTGACTGCAGATTTTTAAGCTGCTGCACCTTGCTTGTTACTGTTCCGGAAACGGTATCCAGTTTAAATCTTTCTATTTCATAAAATGAGTTAAAATATGAAGGTATGTATTCATCGCCGTTAAAACGTCTTTCCAGCTTCGCCATTAAATTCACTAAACCTAGTCCCCTAAATTCAGCTTTTATTCCTGCTGCCGTTCCGGAACCGAACTTGATAATTTTAGAATAATCAAAATACAAATCAAGGTTGAGCATACTTGATCTTACAATAGGAAGTCCCAAATCCAAACCAATAATTGTAACATTACCCTCATCCACTGTAGCTTTAAAATTTTGAGAACTGCTGTATGTACCGGCAATCACTCCCGCGTTCTCATCCAAATCGGATACAACCGAAGCGCCAACTTCAAGATTGCCAATAATTGGAATTGTACGGGCTTCGGTAAACTGAAGCGGGCGTATATAACCTCTTAAGCCCATTACTCCGGCTTGACCGAAATTACCGTAAACCGATTCGAATCCGAAATTTGTAAAATCAATATCAAACTCAAGTCCTATTTTTCTTGTATCATAACCCGGACTATTTCTGTAGAGGTACATAATGCTTCCGTGCCCTAAGGTCGCGTAATCAAGCGCCCCGGCTCTAATATACAACGGATCGTTTTTATACCCGTAACGCAGATAACGTATAATGCTGAGGTAATCAGAAAATTCGTTAAAGTTCTCGGTTCTTATTTTACCGTCGGCGTTAAATTCCATTTTAAAATCCAGGCCTATTCCAACATTCTTAAACTGTAGTTCAGGGAATAACCGGAATGAATAAAACGGTTTCCCGTCAATCCACGAAAGTCCGAATCCACCTCCGAGCAGTCCTTCATTTTCTCTGAGTCTTCTGTAATCATCAAACTGAGCGAATGCATTAGTTGATAATAATAAAATCAACATGAATAATATTTTAATGTTTTTCATAAGGTTATAATTTTTGTTTTAAATGTAGTTCAAATTACTAATAATAATTCTGTATGACAATTATAAGTTTATTACCTATTCATTATTAAGGTTCATATTAAAACTATGAATTCGCTCCAAGAATTTCACTGTACTTTTTAATACAGTAAAAAAATACCGGTTCCATTATTGGTTCATTATAGGTACTGGCTGGTTTCAGGCCTGTTATATGCTGGTTTCATGCTGGTTTCACACTGATATTATCGGTTTATGCCTATTTTTAGGTTTAATAAACTGTAAAATAATTACAGTAGATTTGTACGCAAAAAAGGAAATTAAGTGGTACTATTTTTTTATTAATCAGCGCTTTACGGATAAAATAAAAAATAATTATAAAACGGTTTAATGGTAGATTTAATTACCTAACAATCGCGAGTTTTTGTGTAATGTCCTGCGAAATTCCATTGGCTTCAATAATCGCCTTGTATATATAAACACCGCTTCCGAGAAGATCGCCGTCTTCATCTCTGCCGTCCCAATATATTTTGTTAAAATCATTATTAAGTTCTATCCGGTTTTTCCGGATTTCTTTTACGAGTCTTCCGGCAATTGTATAAATTTTAATTCTAAATTCATCCGGAATTTGAGTAAGTGTAAAAGTGAAATAGGTATCGTTTGAAAACGGATTCGGATAATTAAATAAATTAAGTAGCTTTACCTGGGTTGAAACAATAAAGGATTTTGACAAACCGTTTTGTTCGGCAAGGTTGCCTGAGGCGTCTTCGGCAAATACTTCAATCGTATGCTCTCCGTCATTTAGTTCAGGTTTAAATTCAACAGTATATTTTGGATTTGTATTTGAAATCGAATAGCTGATATTATTATTTCCCGAATAATAAACTGGAGTATTATCTAAAAATAATTTTACCGATGAAGTATCCGTAATAGGCAGAACGGAATTATCGTTCAGTTCAATCTTTATAAGGGGATTCGGACGAATATATTCGCCGTCAAAAATATCATTCCCGTCAATTGTTAAAATTAATGACGGTTTGTTTGTATCAGGCTTAACATAAAAAGGAATCGAATAGAAATTATTATCCTTATAAAGCTCAATAATTTTATTCCCGGCATCCGCATTAATATTAAACTTATAATGCCCGCTTAAATTTGTTGTATTATAATCTATGTTAAACGATTTTTTACTAGCCGAATCGATTGAAGCTACAAACTGTTCTAATACATTAAATGATGATTTATTATTTTCATTGACCAAATATACCTTTATATAAAAACTATCCGCGGGAGATTCTCCCGCATTATAAACATCAAATTTAAGTTCCGCATTTTCGCCGGAATTAACAGAATCACTTAATAGTGATACAACTTGATAATTGACGGCAAGTTCGGGGGGCATATCGTACTCAACTCCAAATGAATTTAATACAGGCGATTCATTATTTTTATTCGAATTAAACAGCGCGAGAATTTTAAGTTTGGGATAAATTTTAGAATCAATTTCGCTTAAATCCGCGGATGAATTTATAATTAATAATTCTTTTAATGTATCTGCAGAACCGTCAGATTTAATTCCAATCGGGAAAAATGAAATGTTTGAATTGGAAAGTAATTCCTGACCGGCAACTAATTCTTTCCAGCGTCCTGCGTAACCTAATTCTTGAGTAATAAAACTTCCCGAATCCGCGAGAAAAGAAAATGTTGTATTAATTGATACCGGTCCGTCGCCGGCTTTGGAAACGGCTTCGGGCATTGTTCCGGTTAAAGCACCTTTTCTTCCGATAAATGCCCATGAACTTCTAAAACCCACCTCATCAATTAATTTACTCCCGAATGATTTTATAAGATTAATTAATTCAACATTACTAAGAGAACCTTCATCGGAAACAGCGATCGCGACTAACCGATTTCCAGATAATGTATCAAGAAAATTAATATAAGCCGTAATATTATCGCCGCCGGCAAATGTATTAAAATATTTGTATTCAATAAAACTATAAGGCGGGTCCGCGTTGAACAATGAAATATGGTGACCGACGGTAGGAGTCGGCACATAATTAATTCCGTTTCTTGAAATTATTGCCGCCTGCCCGTCTTCAAAACCTGCGGAGAAAAGTTCGAACAGTACAAAGGTGCTGTCTATTGACCATTGATTATTACTAAAAGTTAGATTACTGCTTGACGTGCCTAAGTTGCTGATGCTGTCGTTCATAAAAAATTTGTTTTTCTCTTTAACAAAAGAAAATGAAGGCGAATAATCATTGCTCCCTTTTATTCTCGTCCGTCCCCAATACCTCTTCCCTGTCAATGTATTATTTAACTCAATTGTTGTGAATACGGTATCAAATGGGATTTCATAAATTTCTTTATTTAAGAATTTATCGTCATCCGAAATTTCAATTTCTATAATTTCTGCGTTTGGAACTGCTGTTGAATTTAAAAGTCTCAGGCGATTTAAAATTCCGTTCGCATATTTGTATTGAATAAGCGGTCTAATCGAGGAACTTGCTACATTAAATTCTATTTGTTCGTAATTGTCGTCTTCCGAAATTTCATCGTATTTGGATTTTGAGTCAAGCTGAACCTTTATTAAATGCCTGCCTGCTTTATCTTTTACAGGCAAATTAATATTTATAGAATCTTCAAAATTGGGAATTACTGCCTTAAGCGAATATGTTTCGGAAATGTTTTTATAGGAATGTGTAATTAATAAGTCCAATGAATCATCCGGTACATAACCTAAATTTCTAATCCGTATGCTTAACTTAACACTGTCCGATAAATCTGTTAATGTTTGAGTGCTTACGCTTAATCCGTTATTGAGAACAAAATTTGGTTTTTGCGGAATCGGCAAAGTAATAACAGGATCACCGATTAAGGTATTAGTTAAAGCAAATACTTTATAAACATCGGAAGAACCGAATTGACTAATCATCTCTAATTTTGCTTCTTTATGAGCCTCGCTAATGTTAAAAATATTATCGCCAAGGATTTTTTTATAAAATAATTTAGGACTTAAAACTGAAGAAGAAACAAAACCAAGGGATGAATTACCTATATATGCTATTGCCTGCCCTTCTTCGGCTAAAACAAATAATTCTGAAAATGAAGTAATATCCGATTCGGCGAATTTGGCGGTTGAACATCCGAAATCCGATATAATCGGATAACGATTTCTATTATTTTTTAACTGTGCCGGACTAGTAATTGAATTATCCCAAATTTGAGTTCCGCTATGCCCTAAATATGAAATAAATACAGCGCCGTTATCAATCGCTTTTTGAAAATAGTCTTTTGAATACGGGCCGAAATTTGACGGCGGATTTACTGTTTTATAAAAATGTTCGTATTGTCCGCCGACAGGTTTAACCGCAAGATAATTATCAATTACAAATTGATTCGATTCCCTCAATAAATTTATTTCCGAAGGAGACGCCGCATCACCGCTAGAAAAGAACAAATATTTTTTATTCCAATCGTCAAAATCTTGTGAAATATAATCCCGATGTTTTTCAAAATAACGATCTAACTGTTCATTGCTAGTAACAGGAAGACGTCCGATATTCATTTGAGGAATATACGCTCCGGTCGTATCCCAAACTACGAACCAATTATCACTTACCGGAACGCCGAAGGAAGGCACATAATTAATTACGCGTTCTTTTACGGAAGTTAAATTTTTATATTTGTTCCCGTAATAATCGTAAGTTGCTCCTCCAATAAGAACAACATATTCCGGTTTTGGATCACGCCAGTAATCATGTGTCGAAATTAAAAAATCTTTTACGGCTTCGGGATTAAAAAACCCGAATGAATATTCATCGTATATATCGTCGATATCAACAACAGCCGTTGAAAGATTATAACCGTTTCCAACAAACCCGGCGTATTCATTTACTTTTGATAAAAACTTTTTATGTGTAACCGCGATATAATCGGCTTGATTATCAGAGTTTCTTAAATTTTTAAATATCTTCGTATAATAGATTTTAGGAGATCCTATTAAATTCTCATCCGCCAAAATAAATTTGTCATTTGCGTCCAACGTATCGCCAAATACTATAGTCCCATGCTCCGACTCAGTAAAATATTTTTTATAAACATTTCCTTTCTTCCATAAAACCAATTGTGTGTCCGATAGATTTGTAATTTTAACATTCATTCCTTTCGACTGCGTTAGAAAAGAAAATTGAAAAGCCAAAGAATCGTTTTCGGCTTTTAAGTATCTAGGGTATTCAATTTCATACCAATCAAAAATACAAGCGTTGATTGAAGCGTTTGTGGGGATTGAGTTAACTTTTAGTGTATTCGCGCCGTCCAGCAACAAACTTGAATTTAATTTATTTTCAATAACGACTTGTTCATATTTATCAATATAGATTGAATTACTCCATTGATCCGTAGAATTAAGGCCCAGCGTAATCAGATGAGCGTTAGTACTGATATTTGAAGCAAAGTCCTGAAGTTTAACAAACATTTTAAATTGTTTGTCCGGGTAAATATCGGTCGCGGTAAAATTGCAATTTCTAATACCTACACCCAAATTTCCTTCATGCCATGTTTTATTTTCAGTCCAATCCGGCATTTCTCTGCGCACGGAACTGGACATAGAGAAATCAAACCAGGTATTAGTTTCATAATGTTCAATTTGAGAATAGTATTCTAATGTATCTGGATAAGCTGGCACGGATTTATCCGCGGTTACGACACGCTGTCCTAATTCCGCCCCCCATGTAAGCCAGTAAATTGTTGTATCGGTATATCTCCCTAGGTATTCATTATAAGGTTCGTTATAATTGCTAATTTCCCGGTGAATCCCGCCCATATTTCTTAACCCAAAAAATTCTATATAATCAGACTCATCAAACATAAAATCATTTTCGCCGTAAACAAAAATCGGAATTTCATTCCCCTTTAAGTACAGTTTAAAAGTTTTTGGATTTATTGCCGCGGTTAATATCCCCAAAGATTCAATATCATTTTTATATAGCCTGTATATTCCGTCCTTGGCTGTTCCTAGTTTAATGTATGCGGCTGAATAATCGATCCATGAATCATTTTTAGATCTTATATTTTCATTTTTTATTAATTGGCTTGATGCAAATTCCTTATCCAGAATTATATTGTTAATTTCTCCGGATGAAACAGGTACTTGGTTATCTATACCGGAGTTAAACATAATATCAAGTTTTATAATTTCTACAAAGGTAATTCCGGATTTTTCATTTAAATGAAAGGGGTTTATTTTTAAGTGCAGACAATAATTGTTATCAATCCTAAGTTTCCCTTTTTCCTCTACTAATATTTTTGAAGAGTATTTAGGGATAACGCTTTCTTCATAAATAATTTTACCGTTTATTGTATTTACAATCGGATTAAATTCAGGAACCGCGTTTATTATTTTTTGAGATATTACTTCATAAGATATTTTAGGATTAGAGTTTTGAGGTATCGCCAGGAATATATCATAACCAGGTAATTTCGCTTCATTAGGATTAGATTCGTTCATATAATCCGGGAAGATTATTTTTTCCGAATTATCTTTTTTTACAATGTGATAATTTGTATTTAACTTCAGCTTATAACTAATTGAATTTCGTAAATATTTTTTATCAATTATTTTTACCTGAGCGCTGGCTGCCATTCCCGTTAAATAAAATATAAAGGCGATTTTTAGAAATGATTTCATAAATTCCCAAATACTTTAATTTTTAGAAGATTAGCACAACACAAAAAGTAGTTAAATTGAAATGAGTAAAATTAATATACTAAAAATTAATATTTGTAATACCCGATTTGAAAAACTTCTTAAGGAAATCGAAGATTCTATTCACAACAATTTAAAAATAAGCATACTGTACTTAAACGCTTACGGAGTAAATTTGACAAGAAATAATATTCAATTAGTAACTTCATTAAACTCTGCCGATATTGTTCATATTGATGGAATAGGAATTTGGTTAGCGTTAAAATTTCTTTTTAAAGTAAGAATCCCGCGCTTTAACTGGACCGATTACGCCTATAAATTCCTAAGTATTTGCGAAAGAAATCAATGGACAATATTTTTTCTAGGCTCAACAGACAAGACATTAGAGAAAGCCAGAAATAATTTATTCAGCCAGTTCCCAAATTTAATATTAGCCGGGACAATGAACGGTTATTCGGATTTATCCGATAGTAAAGTAATTGATAAAATAAATAAAGTCAGCCCCCAAATATTATGGGTAGGATTAGGTACCCCGAAACAGGAAATTTGGATACAAAAAAATAAAGACAAACTTAACTGCCGGGTTATACAATCCGTAGGAGATGTTTTCAGCTTATTTGCACGTGAAAGAATCAGAGGACCTGTGTATTTACGGAAGCTGGGATTTGAATGGCTGTTCAGATTAACTCAAAATCCGGGGAGATTTTGGCGTAGGTATCTATTAGGGATTCCGAAATTTATATTTTTAGTTTTATGCGAAAAGATAAAATTAATTCTGAGGATTAAATCTTCCAAGATTTCTCAATAGTAATTTTCTTCATATACAAAAATGGAAATATTATTAATGAATAATGAATTTAGTTTAACAATAATTTATTATAAACAATGACAAATGAAAAAATGTTAACCGTAATTATGCCTGTTTACAACGGATGTTTGTATGTTAAACAGACGGTTGATTCAATTCTAAATCAGAGGTTTGATAATTTTTTGTTTCTGATAATTGATGACGGTTCAACGGACGATACGATTAATATACTTTCGGAAATAAAGGACGGACGTATAAAGATTATAAGGCGCGAACATTCGGGAATTATTGATTCATTTAATTACGCTCTATCAATTTCTGATACAAAGTATCTCGCGCGGATTGACGCGGATGATATATATTATGAAAATAAATTTCAGAAACAAATCGATTTACTGGAAAACAATGAGGAGATTATACTTGTCGGCACTGACGCGCATTATATGTCGGCTAAAGGAATTGTTTCAAAAATCAGAGCCGGGGTGCCTGAAAAACATAACGATATAGTGAATAATTTAATTAAAAGAAAAAGAGGATTAATTCAATCTACCTTTATAGCAAGAAGTGAAATATTAAAATATATCGGAGGATATAGAAAAGGTATTTACCCTGAAGATTATGATTTGTTTTTCAGATTGAGCAAATATGGAAAGCTGTGTAATATTACAGAACCCTTGGCTGCGATTAGAATTCATAAAAGTTTTTCGCATAAAAACCTGAGCATGTTAATTAATAATCACGACAGATTAATTTCCGAGTACAATTTAATTAATAATAACAAATCAAAACTAATTCCTCTAAAATACAGGGCTTCTTATTTAAGCATTTATCTCAATAGAATCGGACTATATTATTTTCTGAACGTAAGTAGAATATTATCAATCCCGATTTTCCTGCTTAGTCTAATTTTTTCGCCGATAAACTCTTCAAAAGTTATACTGAATAAAATTTCGGGGTCGCTTAAATAGGAAAATAAATAAGCGCCCTAAACTTTTACCGCATCAGTTTAACATTTCATATACTGCATTTATTACTTTTTCCGGTTTGATTTCCGTTAAGCAGAACATCTCGCTTTTTGAGCATTGCCAATGACATAAGAAACAATCCATTTGATGATAGAGATATCTTACATTTTCAGATTCTTTATAAGGGAAAAACCTCCCGTGTTCGCCTCCGCCGATAATAGCAATTAATGGAACATTCATTTTTAAAGCGATATGAGTTAACCCGGAATCCAGTCCAATAAAAAGACCGGCCGTTTTAATTACTAAAGGTATTTCACATAATTTAAGTGAACCCGCATAAATAGTTATATCTTTATTATCGGTTAGACCCGACAATTTTTTCCCTTGATCCTTGGAACCAAGTAATACAATTTTATATTTTTCGCTTAATATGCTGATTAAATTTTTAAAATATTCAAATGACCAATCTCTGTTCGACAATAACGAAAACGGAGCGATTACAATTGATTTTGGATCCGGTATTAATTTTATATTATTCTCATTAAACGTTACGGAGTTATTAAATTTTATAAGCGCATTTTCATTATCAGATAAATGTTTAATCAACCTTATATGTTTTTCATATTCATTAATAATATCGGCGCCGATAATCGACGTATACATTTTATCAAAATAATTGGCAAGATATTCCCCCAGGTAAAACCGGTAGGAATTAAGAGTAAATGTTTTTACCCCGCAGGTTAAAAATGTTAATTCTTCATTAAGTATTCCTCTAGCGGCACTTAAATGTATTACTGTATGGAAGCCTTCTGTTCTTAACATCTTTAACAATTTTATTTTATATATTATGGAAAATCTGTATCGTTTGTGAGTGTATCCGATAAATTCCGCTTCCCCTTTATAATTTTCGAACAATTCCAAATATTCATCTTTAATTAGAAATCTAATCTTCTTATAATTATTAAAGAGTTCTATATTCTCCAATAATACGGATGATACAACCAAGTCCCCAATTTCACCAGTATTAATAAACAACAGTGAGTTTTCATTTTTTTTATAAATAGGAAGAACTCTTTTAAGCAGAAGAAATAATAAGAATTCACAATAATTTTTTATGTGGTTTTTTACTTTCAATTTAACCTAATGAGTTATTACCGGTTTTTAATTCCTTTATAAAAGCCGGCGCCTTGCTAATTGAATAAATATATTGAATGAAAAAGGATATGTTTTTTTGAATAATTAGTATGCCGATTAAATCGTAAAAATAAGTTTTCAGCAATCTTCGGAATGTAAATTCTTCGTAAAAATACCAGATCGCGCTTATATTTCTCGGGAAATATTTTACACCTAATAAATTAAAATGATTTATTCTATAAAAGAATTTCCACTTCCCAAAATAAATATGACGCTGCGGAGGATGTTTAACAACGGAAGCAGTCACTGTAAATATTGCGGTGTTTGATTTTTTGATTCTGAGAAAGTATTCGTAATCATCACCGTAAATAAAAAATTTGGGATTAGGCAAGCCTACATTTTCTATTACATTTTTATGGATTAAAGTGCCGTTAAAAAGATTCGCGGTATTTATAAGATTAATGTTTTTAATTTCATCGAAATATTTGTAAAATTTTTTATTCACGGCATCATTTAATCCAAATGTTAAATTTTTCGGATTAGTTTTATCAACTACAACGGAATTTAGAAGAACGTTTGTTTTATATTCGGTACAAAACAATTTTTCCAATGCGTCCGTTTCCGGCAGACAGTCGTCATCCATGCACCAGATCCAATTATAACCTTTATTATAAGCCGAATTAATTCCGTTAAAAAATCCGCCGGCTCCCCCTAAATTTTCCTGATGTAAAGCGGAAATATCATTCTGCAGGGCCAGCCATTCCTTTGTCCCGTCATTGCTATTATTATTAACAACAATTATCCCGTCCAAATTTTTTGTTTGTTTTCTTAATGAATCGATACATTCTTTTAACAACTTTATCCTGTTATAAGTGACAACAACCGCGCAAATATTATTTTTCATTTATCTCTTAATTCCTCAAAGAATAATAAACATTTTGCCACAACCTGATCCATATTGTAATACTGATATTCGGCTAGTCGTCCTACAAAATATACGTTTTTAGTTTTTTCGGCTTCTCTAAAATACTTGCCGTAAAGTAATTTGTTTTTAGAGTTAGGAACGGGATAATAAGGCTCGCCGTTTAATTGAGCGAACTCTTTCGAGATTACGGTTTTACCGCCGAATGATTGAGCGGTAAGTTTTTTGTACTCCGTAAGTCTTGTAAAAGGAATATTTTTTTCCACATAATTTACAACCGCTGTTTCCTGATAACTTTCCATATCATGTTTCTCAAATTCAAATCTTATAGACCGATAAGGAAGTTTCCCGAATTTATAATCGAAGTAATAATCTATGGGCCCGGTGAATATCATTTTATCAAATTTTATTTTGTCTAACATAGTTTTGTAATCCGTATTTAATTGGATATAAATATTTTTATGCGCGAGTATTTTTTCAAACATTTTTGTATATCCTTCTTTCGGCATAAATTGATATTTATCGGTAAAATATCTCGAGTCATCATTTGTTCTTATTGGTATTCTGCCGCAGACTGCGGGTGATAATTCATCCGGGTATAGATTCCACTGTTTTTTCGTATAATGCTTAAAAAACTTCTCATAAAGATCATGCCCGATTTTATTAACAATTATGTCTTCGCTGTTGGAAATAGGATGCCGTTTTTCTTTTACGGAATTGTAAAACTCTTCAGTTTCTTTTTCGGTTGAAAAGTTTTTATTGTACAATTTATTGATTGTAATTCTATTAATCGGAATAGGGTATAACTTATCATTTATTTTTGCCGAGACCTTATGCTCGTAAAAACGCCATTCCGTAAAACGGGATAGATATTCAAATACTTTTTTGCTGTTGGTATGGAATATATGCGGACCGTATTTATGAATCAATATTCCATGTTCGTCGAATTCATCGTAGGCGTTGCCGCCTATATGATTTCTTTTATCAACTAGCAAAACTTTTTTATTAAGCATTCCAGCTATTCTTTCGGCCATAACGGAGCCGGCGAAACCGGCGCCGACAATCAGGTAATCATATTTCATACAGCAGCTTTCTTTTAGTAACTAATATACCCATTGTGATAGTTACAAATAACTCCGCAAGCAACATTGACAGTGCCGCGCCTTGTTCACGCAAGGGCGGCACAAGCAAAAACATTAGTATCATGTTTAAAAATGCGGCTGCCGAAATTATTCTGTTAAATTCTTTCGCGAGTCCCGTATTAAGCATCAATTGGATACCGAATACATTGCTAATTACAATTATAAACGGAATGAATGCCAGTATTCTCATAACATTAATAGAATTTAGGTATTGATCCCCTAAAACAAAAAGAATTATTTCTGCTGGATATATAAAAAATATAAACCCCGATAATACGGAGATAATTGAAGCAATCATTAAATATTTTTTAAGAGATTTAATACCGGCTCTCCTATTGTTTAAAAGCAATTCTGAAAAATGAGGAAATACGGCCGTGCCCATATTTAAAAATATTCCCGATACTGCTTCCTTGATTTTATTAGCGCCTGTATAATAACCTACTGACAAACCTCCGGATAACAGACCTAAAATAAATACATTAGAAGAAGTATAAATATTTATTGAGATTTGCGACAAGAAAATATGGTATCCTTTTTTTAATTGTCTTAAAAAATGATATTTCGAAGGTAAAACGAATTTAATATTAAAATAATTTTTCGCGGTAATGTATAAAATTAAACCGGAAATAAATTGATAAGAACTTATAATCAAGACGTATTCAAATAGATTATCACCGGAAGTAACAAAAACAAAAATCGCCGCTGTTGAAATTATTCTTAACGGAATTGTAACACGGTATAGGAAGTGCATTTTTTCAATGCCCTGAAAAAACCAGTACGGATAAAATACGCTGCCCGCGGCAAAAAGAAAGGCTGTTAAAAAGATTGGCAAATTTCCGCTGAATGTCTGAAAATTTAAGATAATTAATAAAAACACAGCAAATGAAATCATACAAAGAATTGATTTTATTATAACTGTTGAATTAAAAATATTTTCCAGCTGTTTAATATTGTTTTTAAAAACAGCTATTTCCCTGGTAGCGCTAAATCTAAACCCGTATTCCGTAAACGCGGTAAAATAGGTAATAAAAGCAAAGGCAAAATTAGCCGTTCCGAAGTTTTCTACTCCCAATACTCTTACAAGATAAGGGAAAGTAATTAACGGGAAGATATAATCGGATATTTGCAGTATTGTAAGAGAGGAAAAATTTTTAATAAGTTTAAGATTATTCTTAATCACTTAATCTCGATTTACTTTTTCACAAGCCACTCTTCTGGATTTTGATAATTGCGTTCATTCCAGATTTCGAAATGCATAACACTTCCTTCGAGGCTTTCGTTAACTTCCCCGATAATATCGCCTCCTATTACCTTAGCCCCTTCAACTACTTTAATATTGTCGAGGTGACCGTAGACTGTTCTGTAATTATTTTTATGTGTTATAATTACAACGCTTCCATATCCGGGTATCCATTGGATTGCCGATACTATTCCTTCCGCTACGGCTCGTACATTTCCCCCTTTCGGGGTTTTAACATCAATGCCGTAATTTAGCGTAACGGTCTTAAGTTGTTCATTTTTATTTTCTCCGAACTTTCGTATGATGCTGCCGTTTGCCGAAGGCCAGTTTAATTTTCCTTTAAGCAGCGCAAAGTTTTCGAATGTATCGTAATTATAATCAGGGACGCTTATAACTTCGTTGTTTTTAAGCTTTTCTTCTGCAAGTTTTTTCAGCCGTTCACGTTCATCTTCTATAAGTTTTGTAATTAAGTTTTTAATCTGTATTTCCGCGATACGTTTTTCGTCTATTTCTTTTTCAATTGAAGCGCTGTTCTTTCTTAATACGGTTATTAATTCTTCCTTTTCCGATTTTCTTTTTTCGAGCCTGTTCTTCTCTTCGGCTTTTTCTTTTTCAAGAACGGTTAGTTCTTCAACTTCCCCGTTTAATTTTACTTTCAGGTCTTCCCGTTTATTTATATTACCGGTAAGTTCATTTAAATTGCTTTCGTTCTGTCTTGTTACATAGGATAAATATTTGTACCTGATTAGTGCCTGGTTAACGCTGCCTGCCGTCAGCAAACCTTTAATTTGATTATCCGCCCCGTTTTTATAGAGCCAGACAATATATTTTGAATACTCATTCTGAAGGCTTTTTATTTTATTTTCAAGATCCACAATTTCAGCATTATATTTATTTATCTTATTTTTTTTCTGCTTTTCCTGTTTAATTAATGCAGTAATAACTTTTCCAATAAGAAGTTTCTGCTCTTCAATTTTATGAAGAGTGTTTAACGATTCCTTCTCCTTAACTCCGAGGTTTTTCAGTTTGTTTTCCAAACCTGTTATATCATCTTTAATTTTCGTAAGCTCGGAGCTTTTCTGCTCAATCTTCTGATTGGACTGCGCAGATAAAGCCGAAACCCAAAGTAGAACAAATAATATTTTTGTTAAATATTTTACCATTCTATAATTTCAACATCCGTAGGATAACTGATTGTTAAATCACCTATTTCATTATTTATTTTAATGCTTCTGTATTCTATATCGACAACCTGGTTTAATGATTTATTCTGCACATTTGTTTTATATGGAATAAATACATTTTCAAAATCTTTAAATTGCGAGTAGGTTCCTTCGAACAAAATTTCTCCGGGCAGTTTAATTAACTTATAATTAGTAATAGCTAAATCCAAGGCGTTTATTTTGTAAATACTTTCCTTGCCCGCGTTCTTTTCGGTGTATTTAAGAATATATTCATCCTCATTAATTTCAAATCCGTCCGGTTCACTTCTGAGTTTGTCGGTTAAATTAACCGCGCCGGCAAAGGCATCCATAAGATCGTCAAATGTTAAATCTATTTTAAATATTTTTTTAAGGACTTCTTCTTTTGCGTTTCCTCTATAAAGGTTATTTCTCATCACGTCGTAAAAAACAAAATTATTTTTAGAAACAAGCGCGTGCGCAAGTTCAATTCCGAAAGGTCCGTATATAGAGACTTTAACCGAATCCGGTTTTTTCATTATAACTTCAAAGTTAGCCTTTGCGCTAATTTCGGGTGTTTGGATATTTAATATCCCCGTGCCTTCAAAAGTTTTTATTTTTCTTCTATTAGCTTCAAGTTTTTTAATTAATCTATCGGCGGGGAGTATTAACTCCTCATCCTGAACCGGTTTGGAAGGAACGCACCCTGTAATAAAAAATCCGGCGGCAAAAAGAAATACAACTAATAATATTTTCACAGAACTCCTTTTTCAATTTTTTCCAATATATTTTTATTATCCGGCTCAAATTTCAGCGCTTCACGCCATGCTTCCAAAGCTTTTTCCCCTTCTCCGAGTTTCATATACACTTCAGCGAGATGATCATACTGAGTAGCGTTTCCGGCATCGAATTCAATTGCTTTCTGAATATACTCTTTCGCTTTCTGATAATCTCCCAATTGAAAATAAATCCATCCTATTGTATCAAGGTAGGAAGAATTTTCAGGCTCGGCTTCAACCGATTTTTTTACCATTTCCAGAGCTTCCTCAAGTCTAATTCCTCTTTCACAGAGAGAATAAGCGAAGTTATTTAGGATTGACGGATCTTCGGGATCGACCTGCAGCGCCTTGGTATAAATGCTGTCCGATTTATCGAATAAATCTTTATTATCGTAAAGCAGGCCGAGCATTCCGAGTATTGTTATGTTTTCGGGAGAAAGGTTCAACGCTTTTTCAAGATAAGGAATTGCTTCATCGCCGCGGTCCTCCTGATATAATGAAAATCCGAGCGCGGAAAGAGCCGTTAAATCATCAGACTGCAATTCAACCGCTTTTTTAAGATACTGCAGCGCTTCGCCGTGCCTGTTTTCCTGCGATAGAGAAAGCCCGAGATAAATATTAATTACAAAATCATCCGGGAAATTTAATACAGCTTTTTTCATTTCTTCGACGGCTTCATCATATCTGCGGCTTTCGAATAACATTCCGCCGAGACGCATCCAAACCTGCGGATTCCATGCGGCCATTTCGCTTGCAAGTTTAAAATTATGCACTGCTGCCGAATCGTCATTTTGTCTGGCCGCTATTTCACCCAAATATATTTTAACCTGGTAATCGAGAGTATCTTTATCAATGCTGTTGAAAATTTCTTTAGCTGTTTCGAGCAATGTACTGTCCTTATCCGATTGAGTAAAAAACGCTAATCCAATTCTTAACTTTGATTCAAAAGAAATTTTATTTTCTTCAATAAGTTTCTTGTATTCTTCAGCGCCTTCTTTCCATTTACCTGTTTGTATATTTGCGCTTGCTTTATATTCAATCAGGTTTTCGTCATCAGGATAAATTGCGAGAGTTTCATCAAGATGCTCAAATGCTTTTTCAAATTTTCCTGCTTTAAGATATGATTCGATTAATATTTTTTCCAGGTCAAGGTTGGAAGGATTTAATTCCAGAAGGTTTTCAACCGATTTAATGGTCTCTTCAACATTTCCCATACGTTCATTTAAGTCAGCGATTTTAACAAGCACATTCCACTGCGGACCCAATAAATCGAGAAGTTTATTATAAACCGAAAGGGCTTTCATTGGTTTATCCGCTTCATATAAAAAGCCGAGGTTATAATAGGCCTGATAATTTGTTGAATCGAAAGTAATCAGATTTTCATATACAGCTATCGCGCTGTCCCTTTGATTAGCCGCGGCATAAATTCTGCCGAGAAGAAAATTATAATCGGGATTTTTAGGCTCCAATAAAACAGCGCTTTTAGCGTGAGTTAATGAAGAACGCAGTTTATTTAAAACAAGATAATTTTTACCGAGAGCGTAATGAATACCGGCAGACGAATCATATTTAAGCGCGTCCTGATATTCAAGAATCGCTTCGGCGAATTTATTATCCAGTTCCTTAATTGTGCCGTCAATAAAATGTTCCTGCGCTTTTTTCTTTGCTTCCTTATCACTGATTGATTTTTCATCCTTAATATTTACGGTTTCCGTCTGTGCCGAACAGCCGACTAACATTGTTATAATCATCAGCGTATTTATAAATTTTAGCATAATTTCCCATTAATTAGAAATAAAAAAATATGATATACCCTATTTAATAACAAGCCTAAAAGATTGAATTGAAAGTGTATTTATAGTATTTTATACTCAAAATTCCAGGTTCAATGTACAAATTTGATTTAGCAATTTCATACAAATGGATATATGATGTTGATTTCGTCGAGCAAATAGAATCTATTTTTTCTAAACACGGCATTTCAACATTTATAATTCACAAAAAAAATGTATTTGAAATTACCAACCTTGTAAAAAATAAAGACATTTCTTTTAAAGCTTATCTCGACAGAGGTTCCGACGAAGACGAAGATTTTGAAGAATTAGCTCAATTATTAAAAAACAGTCGAACGTATATTATCAATCATTATGATAATATTAAAAACGCGGTCGATAAATCCATTATGCATATCAGATTAAAAGGGACAGGTATTTTAACCCCGGAAACAATTATCGTTGAACCTTTTGATAAACGGAAAAAATCAGGCTTAACAAACAACGATATACAAAAATTGGGCATACCATTTATAATAAAGCCAGCTTATTACAGCGGCGGCGGCGACGGTGTAATCACAAACGCCGGACTGATTGAAGAAGTTGAAAAAGAAAGATTAAAAAATTGCGACGATTCATACCTGGTGCAGAAGAAAATTTATCCTAAAATAATTGAAGGACACCGCGCTTGGATACGCACGCTTTGGGCCTTCGGCAAAGCCGTACATCTTGTATGGAATGATAATACGCATGTTTATGCCGAGAATTCACAGAAAATATTGAAGCATCTTGACATAAAGAAACTGGATTCAATAATGCACAATTTAGCCGAGATTACCGGGCTCGATTATTTTTCATCAGAAATAGCAGTAGATAAAGAGAATAATTATTATTTGATAGATTATATAAACGATCAATGCGACATGAGATTAAAATCTAAACATTTTGACGGTGTGCCGGACGAGGTAGTAGAATATTTTATTTTAAGAATGGCCGAACTTGTAAACAGCATTTAGAAATTCATATCATCTTCAATTGTATCCAGAATATTTAAATAGCTTTCGTATCTAAGCTCGTCAATTTCCCCTTTCTCAACCGCGTCAACAACGGCGCAGCCGGGTTCGTGATAATGAGTGCATGTGTTAAATCTGCAGTCCGGGAAAAAAGGAGTGAAATCAATAAAGTAATGACCGAGATCTTCTTTCTTAATTCCGTACGGATCAATTTCCCTTATTCCGGGCGTATCAATTACATATGTTTCATCATCAACTTTATTTAATATGCTTGTTACGGTTGTATGTTTTCCTTTGTAAGATGATTCGCTTATATCGCCGGTCTCAAGTTCAAGGTCAGGGAATAGTTCGTTAAGTATTGAGGATTTTCCCACACCAGAGCTTCCCCAGAATAAGTTTACCTTACCGTGAATTTCATTTCTTAAATCCTCAATTCCGATTTTACTTTTAGCGGAAGTTAAAAATACTTTATAGCCTATTGATGTATAAAGTTCTTCCCATAATCCGGCTTCATTCCCGGAATCGATATCAACTTTATTAATAATTATAAAGGTATTAAGACGGGAGCTTTCGCCTGCTACTATTATTCTGTCGATTACTTTGTTGTTGAATTCAGGTTTAACTATGCTTGATACAATAAAAAGATTATCAACATTTGACGCTATCACCTGTTCAAATCTTTCTCCCCTGAAGCTGGCGCCTTTCATTTTAATTGCTTTTCGGGAGAGATGATTTTTTCTATCTTCAATTTCTGAAATAGCCCCCGTACCGTCATTACTTAAATCAACTTTAACAAAATCGCCAACGGCGGCAACATCAAGCGTATGAAGTTTATCTTTCTTTAAGCTGAATTGTTTTTTGAATTTTCCCCTAAGTGAACATCTGATTTTCTGATTATCGGGGGTCAAAACATAATAATCTTTACTTTCTATTTTATAAATTCTTGCTCTTATTTTAACACCATAAAAAATTATGGAATTAAAATAAGCCGGATTAATTATTGAATCAACTTGAATCGCAATAAATTAAAGGATTACGAATTAATTAAGCCGTGTTATAACGGTTTCATTAGGCAGGCATTTTATGCTTTTTAAGAAATTACGCACAACCGCGAATATTATACTTTCATTAGGATATATATATATTTTCGACTCTCTATCCTTTACAAGGCACAATTCATTGTTTAAATAATGCTCTTTCAGTATGCCGCGGCCGAACCCGTAAACCGCGTATGATTTGTTTTCACCGACAATATGAAAAGTAATATCTTTTGGAATTCTATTGGAAGACCTTCTTTTTAAAAACCTTTCCCATGTTTCTACATTTGTCTGCATATTATGGGTATAGTCCTGTTTCTTTATAATCAGGGTACTGCTTTTTAAGATTTTCGTTTTTAAATCCTTCGACTGAATATTTAACGTATACGTAGGAATCAGTTCAGAACGTTCATAAATTAGTTCGCATTTATATTTTCTGCCGTTAAATTCAAAGTCCTTGTAAAACTTATCCTTTGCATTCGAGCTGCCGGTAATAATGATTAACAATATTATAAAAATTATTTTTTTCATTTTATTTACCGGGCCGTAACTTTAAAAGTTATAAGCCACATTAAATATTAATTTATCAACAGAAATATCCTGGAATGTTCTTGAAACATTAAAATCATAATTATCGCTGAAATTTTTCCACCATCCATGCGCATACGCTATATCAATACTTACGGCTTTATCTGTTGCTAATCCTAGTCCGGCTGTAAAATATTTTTTATCAAAATCGGAAGGATCGCCTTTATAAGGAGATTGGCTGCTCATGTATCCCCCTCTAACCTTAATACCCAGCATAGGGATTGAATACTCTGCGCCAAGACTGTAATTAAGTACATTATCAAACAGGGATATTATTTCTTTATTGTTATCGTATCTTTGACCAGGATCCAGACCTGCGCTGAATTCCATTTGCGAATAATCAATTAGTTTAATATCGGCGCTTACAATAAGTCCGCTTATATTTACAGACGCGCCTCCCGAGAATTCATAAGGCGAATTAATATCATATTCGGATTTTGATTCTTCGGGGTCAAGATCATACCCGTCTCCAAAAGCGAATGTGCTTGAACCGGATACAAAAAACTTCTCTTTAATCGTATAATAACTTGGGAATTTAACGGCTCCGCCGATGTTAATAAACGGATTTAGCTTATACAAAAAGCCTAGTTTAAAATCCCATCCGCTTATATCCCAGTCAATAACGTCATTTAAGTAGAATGTTTGAAAATCTCTCGTAACTTCGTCATTGGGATCAAGAAGAATTGAGCTGTTGTAAATATTTAAATCATCGTCCTCATAAAAATCTTTATATCTTTTGTATGAACCTGTAATTAGGTTAAGAGTCCCCCCCACAAAAAGATTTTTAGCGACTTCTGCTGAAGCAGAAATATTCCAGCTATTAATATTTCCTTCTTCATTAATTGTACCGCTTTGATTTAAATTACCGTTAATAACTGTTTCGTCGCTTATATAATTATCATTATTATCATACACCGGATAACTTAAACCGAGCAGATAAGGAATATCGTCGTTAAAACTAGTTAGATATTGTATGTAAGAATTATTCCCCGAATTATAGCCGTCGAATTTTAATGTTCTGTTAAAACTTTTATTCTGATTATAACCGAACGCGAATACAAGGCTTCCTCTATATGTAGGGAAGGGAAAAACTAATCCGATCCGGCTGAAGTTCGTAGCGCCTATTGAGTTTTTTGTAGTGCTTCCGAATAATGAAGCGCTGTTTTCAAGATTTTCATAATTTAATCCCATAGAAAGCGAGGCGTCGTTAATAAGACCGAGTCCGGCCGGATTAAAAAACACCGCAGAGTAATCATTGCTAACGGCCGTAAAGCTGTTTCCCATTGCTAATGCTCTGGCGCTTGAGCCGAGGCCTGGTTCCGACAATCTCAAAGCGTCGTTAAAATTTTGTGCACTTAAGGTACCGGCAATCAGAAAGAAAACAAATGCCGCACGGATTTTTGTCAATACTGTTTTCATTAATTCCCCCTGGATTTGGCGTTTCTTTGTCCTGTATTATTCCTGATATTTTTATTTCCTTCTTCTCTTGATTTCGTCTGAGAATCATCCTTCTCAATATTTGTTCTCACCTTTGTTTTAGTATTAACGGGTTCCGGCTGAACAATTACGGGCGCATAAATATAAACAGGCTCAATTACTATTTCCGGAGTATCATAATAGATATCCTCTTGAACAATTACAGAAACAGGTTCTTCACGCTCCTGAAATCTTTGAATTCTGTTCGCGGTGCACGCCGAAAATATTAATAACGTCAGCGAAAGAATCGATGCCTGTTTAATTAAGTTCATAATTATTTTCTCCCTCTAGAAGAACTTGATGAACTGCCGCTTGATCTTGACGAACCGCTTGAAGAAGATGATCTTGACGCACTTCCGCTCGAGTTATTGGAGCTTGAACCTGAGGAACGGTATGAACCGCTGCTTGAAGTTCCGCTTGACCTGCTGCTGCCGGAACTGCTTCTGGGAGTACTATAAGTACTTCTTCCTGAATTAGAAGAGCTGCTTTTTCTTTTATTAACCGATGAGGATGACCCCGACCTGCTCGTTTTTCCGGAATTATATTCTTTGCTCCTTGAACCGGAAGGTCTTGTATAAGTTTTACCTGTGGAATTTCTGGTGCCCGAATTTATTCTTTGCCTGTTTGTACTTGCCTTTCTTCCGTTACGCACATTATTATCTGTTTTTCTTTCGCTTGATACTTTTCCTCTTCCGGAAGTTGTATAACTTCCTGTTTTATCCAAGGTAGTATTTCTTCCGACAGAACCAGTATATCCGTCCTTTCTTGATCTTTCACTATAACTATCGCGGTCTCTGGTAGCTTTGCCTCTACCTCCGCCGTCATTTCTTATACTTGCGTATTTGTTGGTTCTGTATTTTGTGCCGTACGAATTATAATATCCGGAGTAATAACCGCCGCCATAATAATATCCGCCGTAATAACTTGTGTATCTATCGTAGTACCAAGGACTATACCAGGGACTGTAGTAATAATCATAAATTCCTGGATACCAATACCAGTTGTACGTAAATAAAAATCTTGAGTGAGGATAAAAGTTAAAATTGTATCTTCCGTAGAACGGGTAACCGTAATCATCATAATAATAATTATTAATGATCAGAGGATCTTCGTTATAATCGTAGACATAGTCAGAGGTATCGTATTCATCATAATAATAACCCGCCGAATCTTCATATACATAATCTTCTTCATCCCAGCTTTCATAAGTTCTATAATCAGGATTTCGGGTGGCCAGCTGAGTATAACAGCCTGTAAAAGATACTGTTAATATTAAAATTGAAAGTTTTGCTAATAATTTCATTTTGAACCCCTTTCCATTACGTCAAACTATAATTAAAAAAGCAATTATTATGCCTAAAAATTGTGCGATAAAATGATAAAATGAGGGAGAAGCTGCCGGACTTGTATATATAATTAAACTGTAGTGTTTAGAATAATGTACACTAGAAAATGCCTTTTATGTATTCGACAAAAATGCCACGATCGGCTTTATTGCCGTTAAATTTTTTATTATCCAAAAGATTTCTTAAATCAAGACCTAAAGTAAACCCGTCGCCCACCGACCATCGGGCGCCCATATTTAAATATCCGTTTCCGTCGCCGAGCGATAAACTTCCGTTATCATTAATTGCGAAATCATACTCTGCAATAATTGAGAATCTGGATCCAATTGTTTTTTCTACTCCAATACCAACATTTAAATCTTTATCGCCGTCTTCTCTTTCTAACGAGTAATTAATAATTCCGTGCACACTTAAGTAACCGAAAAATTCAAAGTTTTTTGCTGCTGCGGCAAAAAATCCGGGTGATTTAATTTCATATCTGTCGTCAGTTTTAAAAAAGAATCCTTTGCCTTGAGAATCGAATCCTAAAGTTAAAGCCGGAATGGCTTCTGTTTCATCAAGAACCCTGAATCTAGCATTAATACCGGGAAGATTATACCATGATATTTTACCGGTTCCGATAATATTTGATCCGCCGTATGAAATTCCGAAACTAAAATTATCAAATACTCCCACTTCCATTTTAGATATTACAACTCCTTCGGGCAGCACATCCATTGAAACGCCTACAAAACCTTTTTCCAAAATTCCCGCCGAAGGCATATCTATAAGGGAGCGGTATTCAAATTTTGCGTCCGTTCCTGCTGTGCCCTGCGCGTTAAGATTTGAAAAAACAATCATTAATAAAAACAGAAAAAAGATAAAATTGTTTTTAGGTGATTTCATAAAGCCTCTATCTGAAGTACAAAATATTCTTTATAAATTTATTGAATAATATATTCAAATGCTGAATTCAATTATTATTTTACTCATTTTCTTTTAATTCAAATTCCACAATCTGGGGAAAGAGAGAAAGTTTATTTTTAAAAATAAAAATTACTTTCCCGCTTTTTTTAAAGGATCTAAAAAAAAGTTCTTCTTTATTTTCTCTGGGCAGATTTTCTACTAATGAAGCGCCTTCAATAATTTCAAAATCAAAATCTAGTTTTCTTAAAGGTACTTTCTTACCCATTAAATTAATTGGTATGTTTTTTACTTCATATAATTTTTCATTTACTATTTCATTTACTTTTTCATCATCGTCAAATTTTTCAATCTGATTTATTTCATACCTAACTTCATAAATATTAAAAACATAATACCATAAAGCGTAAACAAGAGTAAGCAAAACAAGAAGAGATATTATAAAGATGCTCATTTTCCCGTGTAAAATTTTGTGATCGGATTTCAAAATATTAAAATCAGTTAATTTCTTTCGATTGATAAACTATATTATATTTATTTATAAGCCGGTGAATCGATCTTCTGTCAAGCCCGCATTCATCGGCAGTTTTGGAAATATTGCCGTTATTAATTTTCAGATAATGTGTAATATATTCTATTTCAAATTTTTCAAGTAAAGCGTCTTTTGCGTCTTTAAAATTAAGCGACAATACATTTTTATCGATCGTTACGGTTTTATTAACAAGGTTAGCAGGCAAATCGGAGAGCTGAATAACATCCGAGCTGCAGAGAAAAAAGGATCTGCCGATAATATTTTTTAATTCCCTTACATTTCCCGGCCATTGATAATTCAACAAAGCTTCTTCAGCTTCCGGCGAAAATCTTTTAATTGTTCTAGAATTTTTATCGCACAATTCCTTCATAAAACTACAGACCAGCGGGATAATATCATCCTTTCTTTCTCTTAAAGGGGGTACTTCCAAGGAAAAAGTGTTAAGCCTGTAGAATAGATCCTGTCTGAATCTTTTTTCGGCGACTTCAACTTCAAGATTCTGATTTGTAGCGGCTATAATTCTAACGTCAATATCAATTTCTTTTTGTCCGCCTACACGTCTTATTTTTTTCTCTTCAAGCATTCTTAACAATTTGATTTGAAGCGTCTGCGTCATATCGCCTATTTCGTCAAAGAAAAATGTACCGTTGTTTGCGAATTCCAATAATCCTGGTTTTGTTTTAACCGCGCCAGTAAAAGCGCCTTTTTCGTGTCCGAAAAGTTCGCTTTCAAAAAGATGTTCAGGCAAGGCGCCGCAGTTCACAGGAACAAAAGGATCGAGAGTGCTTTTACTGATTTTATGAATTGCCCGCGCAATCAATTCTTTACCGGTTCCGCTTTCGCCAGTAATTAAAACATTCATGTTATTTTCGGCAACGCGTTTAACGCTTTCCATAAGTTCGGCCATTTTAGAGCTTTTGTAAATAATACCTTCAAGCTCATTATGATCAATACCATTTGTCACGAGAACTAATTTTTCATCTGTTTTTTTCAATGCCCTGTCAATGCATTCAAACAATTTTTTTGAAGTAAAAGGTTTTTCTATAAAATCAAACGCCCCGTTTTTTACAGCTTCTACACTCGCTTCAATTGTTCCGTATCCCGAAATTACAATAACAACCGAAGTAGGATTATTTTGAAGTGCAGTTTTCACTATATCAATACCCGATACATTTTTCATTTTAAGATCGGTTATAACCAAATCAAATTTTTCATTCCCTAAAATTTCGGAAGCTATAACCGAATCCTGCTCAAACCTTAAATCATATTCATCCCTTATTGTAAGAATTTTCTTAAGGCTGTTAAGCATTTCTATTTCGTCGTCGACAACTAAAACTTTTTTCATAAAACTTATCCGTTAATTAAAAGTAATTATAAAACTTGTTCCTTTACCCTTTTCGCTTTTGCACTTTATGCCGGCATTATGATTTTTGCAGATGTTTTTTACAATATACAATCCCAAACCCGTTCCTTTTTCGGCCTGTTTGGTGGTAAAAAAAGGAGAAAAAATCTGGTCGATATATTTGGAATCAATTCCTTCGCCGTTATCTGTTATGGTTATTTGTATTTTCCCGTTATTATTTTTATCGAGAATAATTTTAAGCTGCCCTCCCTCGGAAAGCGAATCAATAGAATTATTGTACAGATTTGTAAATACCTGATCAAGCTGATAAGCGTCGGCATAAACAAAAACGTCTTCAATATTAAATTCTTTAGTTAAAATAATATTTTTCTTCTTAACAATCGGTTCAAAAATTTGGAGACTGTCGTTTATAACTTTCGTTAAACTTACCTCAGAAAAATCTTTTTCCGATTTTTTGCTATGCTTTAATATATTGCCCGTTATTTTAGATACTTTTAATGATTGGTCGAGCAGTACATCAAAATCTTCTTCATATTTCTGCAGATTAGGATTATTCATTGATTCGAGCTGCAGATAATCAGCACGAGTCATAATAATTGCCGTATGATTATTAATCTCATGTGCCATCTCGGTAGTCAGCTCCCCTATTGTTGCTAATTTATGAGTATGCTGAAGCTGTTTAAAATGAAGCTCTTCAATTTCATTTCTTGAATTTTGAATTTCCGAAACCATATTGTCAAAGTTTTTTTCGAGCTGACCGAATTCATCATCTTTTACCGGATTAAATCTGATTCCGAGATTCCCCTTTTCAACTTCGTCAAATGCTGAAAGGAATTTTTTTAAAGGATTATTAATTAATTTCTCAAAGAAGTATATAAAACCTATAGCGAGAACAATAATAATAACTACCGCAAGAAAAAGAATATGGTAAGAACCCGTATAAAAATATCTCTCTGCGTTTGTTAAATGAGAATCGACATCCAGGTAAGCGATAACAGGATCATTTCCATGGCAATTTTGACATCTGTTTTCGTTTTGAATTGCTTCAAAAGCTGAATAAGCATGCTTATCCTTCAATAAAATAATTTTCCTTTCCATTCCGTCGGCTGTGTAGGGATTAATATGGTCAGGTGCCAATTTGATAAAGTTCTTTCCGACTTCAGTTAAATCCGTTGCGTAAGTAACAATACCGTTTTTATTAAATATTCTTATATGATTGATATTATCGTAAGCTGAAATTTCATTCACAATTCCCTGAACATTTTTACTGCTGCCCTGCATCATAGCGTTGTCTAATCCGTACCTTAACATATCCATTGTCGCATCGAGCATAATTGTCGATCTCTGATGGAAATTTTCGGCAAACTGACTCATTATAAAGGTCACGGGAATTCCAACAACAAGCATAATAAATAATATTGTTGACCAAATAAACTTTTCTTTAATAGTTTTTAACATGTTAAGCTCAAAATTTATTAAAAATAATTGCGACATCGGTGTCACAGTGCGACAAACATTTCACATAAAAAGTGAATAATTTGATTAAAAACCAACAAATCCGACAGTTAATCTGAATATATTAATTTAATAAAACCGACATTTCAACATCTTTTAAGACATCAATATCAATTTAACTAATTTTATTCATTTTGGAAAATTTCAGGCACAATCATTGTAATAATAATAAGCATGAGAGTATTTATAATTTCAAATGAATTTACGAAAGAAAATATGTTTCAGCTTATAAACGGATATAATGATGCTGAGATTTATTTTTGCACGGACATAAATGATCCTTTTGGAATTATATCAAAAACAATAGATCTGAATCCTTCATTGGTTGTTATTGACGATGATTTCACTTCTCCTAATACAATACAAATCCTGAAGTCAATTAAAACAATCAACAAAAATATGGCGACAATATTTGTGACTTCAAATAACAGTCTGGAGTTAGGGCGTGAAGTTACGCCGTTAGGAATTCAGTTCTATGCTATTAAGCCGCTGTCAAAAGCGGAAATTTTTGAATCAATTAAATCAATTATTAATCTACAAAAAAAAATGTCTTATTAAACATGCGGAGGCAGAAATGCTAAAAAAACTCACTTTATCTTTACTTTTCATCGCTTTGTCTTTTACGATGGTTCAAGGACAATCCGTTGAGATTAAAACATACGGTATATCTGACAGAACAGTTGCTGCAGATGCCAATGATATTTTTGATCTCAAGTATAACGGTCTTGCTAACGTAGGTGTTGGAACTAAAATCTACCTAATTGGTAACGCCGTTGATACAACTTTTACAGCTCCACAATTTACAATTGTTTCAAAACCAGGCACTTCAGCCGCAGATTTTATTGGAACAGCGGATTTGGATGCTAATTCAAAAGTTGTTTCTCTTATTGTTGATGTAGTTGGTACCTACACAATTGAATTTACAGACGGTACAATGACTTCTTCAATCACAATAAACGCTGGTACGTATTTAGGTTTACCATCAACCGGATTATCATGCGGAACATGCCATTCAAGCGAAAAAGCTAAATGGGAATTAACCGGTCATGCTAATACAGTAAAACCTTATACTGATGATCCTGCAGGCCATTTCCAAGCATTTTGTTTGGGCTGCCATACAACCGGTTTTGATGCAAATGCAGATAATGACGGATTTGACGATCATGATTTCGTATTCCCCGCTACTTTAGCAGAAGGCAATTATGATGCATTAGTAGCAGCTTATCCTGCAGCAATGCAAAGAGCAAATGTTCAATGCGAAGCTTGCCATGGTCCGGGAAGCGCGCATAACAGCGTAGTAGCAGACAGCAAAATGGTTTCATCAAACGCATCAGCGGTTTGCGCAAGCTGCCATGATGCGGGAACACATCACGCAATTCCTGCATTATTTGAAGAATCTGGTATTGACGCTACAGAATTTGACGGACGCGGTTTCCACGGCGGACACGCAGCAGGCGCTTTCGTTTCTTCTACCGATAGAGACGGTTGCTCACCTTGCCATAGCGGTGCCGGATACGTACAATGGATTAAAGAAGGAAGACCTTCAGACGCTTTAGGTTTACCTGCAAAAACTGCTGTAAGACCTACAGCTTCAACTTTTACATGCGTTACATGCCACGATCCTCATGACGCAACAAATCCTTATCAATTAAGAGCTAAAGAAACTACACTTGGCGACGGAACAGTTATATCTTTTGAAAAATACGGAACTGGCGCTCAGTGTATTGATTGCCATAGAAGCCGCCGTCAAGCTGCAACTTATGCAGAAGACGTTAAAAACGGAAGCTCGCATTTCGGCGCACACCATGGTCCTCAGGGAGATATGCTTTTAGGTAAAAACGCTCCTGATTACGGTATTGAATGGCCAAGCTCACCTCACGGTGTTGCCGGCGGAAACGCATGCGTTGACTGTCATATGGCAGGCGAAAGCGCGTTTGATGCAGACGGTAATTTATTAAAATTCGGCGGTCACACATTTAACATGAACAATGAAGAAGGCGAAGACAACGTTGAAGCTTGCGCTCCTTGTCACGGCGAAGTCGGCGAAACATTTAAAGAGAAAAAATTCTATATCAACGGAAAAGCTGATTTAGACGGCGACGGAACTGCTGAAGGTTTACAGGTTGAAGTTCACGGCTTATTGGAAAAATTAGCTACATTCTTACCTAAAAATGCTGATGGCGTAGTATTGATTCAATCAAGTGCAGACTTTACAACAGCGGCAGACGACAGTCTTACACCTAGAATTATGAGAGCCGGTTATGTTTACTTCTTTGTTGAAGAAGACAGAAGTCTTGGCGTTCATAATCCTCAGTTTACAATTGCTCTTCTTAAAGCGGCAATTGATGAAATGGGTGGAACAACAGGTATTGAATACGCTAATACAGAATTACCTAGTGATTATTCCTTGGATCAGAACTATCCAAACCCATTCAACCCTTCAACAACTATCAGATTCTCTATTCCTGAGGCTGGAAACGTAAAAGTTTCTGTTTATGATGTATTAGGAAAAGAAGTTGAAGTTTTAGTTAGTGAAAATATGAATGCTGGCGTATTTAATGTAAGCTGGGACGCTTCAAGATACGCTTCAGGAATTTATTTCTACAAACTGCAGTCAGATAATTTTGTAAGCATCAAGAAAATGGTACTTATCAAATAAGAAGTATGTTATTAAAATATGCCCGGATTAATCCGGGCATATTTTTACATTATAATAAGATAACAAGACATTATTTCCCAATACTAAAAAATTGTTCCCCTCTCTATCTTACTTTTGAGAAGAAATAATTTATATCATATCCCTTAGTCCTATTTTTTTGTTTTTTTTCTAAAATATAACTATGGTATAATAGTTGATATTATGTCTATAAGTCTTATTAAAATGCGGAGGCAGAAATGCTAAAAAAAACTACTACTTTCCTTTTCATGATGTTATTGCTTGCCACTATAACATCGGCTCAGAATGTTACTATTGACACTTACGGAGTAACTGACAGAGAAGCTGCAGTATCGGCAGAAGATATTTTTGATTTATCATATAACGGTTTGACAAATGTAGGAACCGGAACAAAGGTTTATCTGAAAGGATATACAGCGGACAAAAATGCCGCAAACGGACAATGGTTTACTATTACACTGCCAAGCGGTTCAGCCGCACAATTCGGCAGTTCGGTAAATCTTGATTCAAGCAATCAGGTAATTTCGGTTACACTTGATTTGGCCGGGAAATATGTTTTTCAATTTTCAAACGGAACTGAGTTTGACGAAATAACATTTAACGCCGGTACATATTTAGGATTGCCCTCAGGTTTTAATTGTACATCATGCCATTCTACAACCGCTGCAAAATGGGTTGAGACAAAACATGCAACAACATTGCAAAGAGGATTAAACGGAACTTTAAGCAGCCATTTCGGCGAAAACTGCGTCCGCTGCCACTCTACAGGTTATGATGCTAATGCATCTAACAACGGTTTTGACGACAGAGATTTTGTATTCCCCGATACATTAAGCGAAGAAGCATACAATCAAGTTTTAACAAATTCACCATTAGCAATGCAGTTAGCAAATGTTCAGTGCGAATCATGCCATGGTCCGGGAAGCGAACACATGGGAAATACTGCTGATTCAAAAATCGTAAGTTCGATTTCGCAAGAATCATGCGCTAAATGCCATGACTCAGGCACACACCATGTATTCCCTTCGCAGTGGGATATTTCAGGTCACGCTAAATTAGCCGAAACAGGTCATTCAGGTCAAACAAGAGCGGCTTGTATTCAATGCCACAGCGGAAACGGATTCGTTTCTTATATTAAGGCAGGCAAAGTAGCACCTACAGCCAACGAAGCAGAAAAAACAAATATTACATGCGCAACTTGCCATGATCCTCATGATGCTACAAATCCTCACCAGTTAAGAACAGTAACAGCAACACTTTCAAACGGAGTTGAAGTTACCGACGGCGGACTTGGAATGTTATGTATGAATTGCCACAAAACCCGCAGAGACGCTGTTACTTATACTGACGGATATTTAAAGAATTTAAGCGCGCATTACGGACCGCATTACGGACCATAGGCAGATATAATTACAGGTAATAATATTCCTGATTTAGGAAAAACATTCGCAACTACAAACCATTTCCCTTTTACGCCTAATGCCTGCGTAAGCTGTCATATGAATAATCAAGGCGCTGTTGACACTGAAGGAAATGTATTATTAAGCGGCGGACATTCATTCAGCATGAGTACGCCTGACGGCGTAGACAACGTTGCGGCTTGCGCACCTTGCCACAGTATTGAATCATTCGATAAGTTATCAATTACCGTTAACGGCAAGACAGATTTTGACGGTGATGGAACTTCGGAAGGTCTGCAGCATGAAGTAGAAGGAATGCTCGAAGAAATTACAATGCTTTTACCTCCTCTTGGCTCGCATGAAATCGGTCTTATAGACTCATCATGGTCGCCAATTCAGGCCAAAGCATTTTACATTTGGGAAATGGCTCATGAAGACGGAAGTTTAGGTATTCATAATCCTAAATTTGTTGTCGGATTTTTAGAAGAAACCTTAATTCAGCTTAAAGGCGCTGTTGGTGTAGATGAAGTTGGCGGATTGCCAATATCATACTCCTTGGATCAGAATTATCCGAATCCGTTCAACCCATCAACAACAATCAGATTCTCGGTACCTGAAGCAGGAAATGTAAGAATTACAGTTTATGATGTTATAGGAAAAGAAATTGAAGTTTTGGTTAATAAGGATATGAATCCCGGCGTATTTAACGCTACTTGGAACGCGGCTAATTACGCATCCGGAATATATTTCTACAAAATGCAGACAAACAATTTTGTAAGCGTTAAAAAGATGATACTTGTAAAATAGTTTTACTTTATAGTGGACGCATAATATGCGTCCACTAAAAATTTGCAAATACTTATTTTATTGGACCCCAGGTTTCCCGGGGGTTTTTTTATTCCAAATTTAAAAAATCGTTACGTTTCTTTTTGATATATTTCATATACAAATAATAGAAAATTGATATGAGAATTGAAAAAGATTCAATTGGACATGTAGAATTAGAGAACAACTCTTTATACGGAATTCACGCTTACAGAAGCGTACATAACTTCCCCCCAAGCGGTGAAAGAATAAATCTTCACCTAATTAAAGCGTTCCTTCAAGTAAAAAAAGCCGCGGCTGAAACTAATTTTTTATGCGGACTGCTGAATGAAAATAAGTATAAATTCATAATCGATGCAGTTGATTCGCTTCTAACTGAAATTCAAGAAAATATTGATAATTCGGCAGATACAATATATTCGAAAATAATTGTCGACCCTTATCAAGGCGGCGCCGGCACTTCATTAAATATGAATGTAAATGAGGTAATTGCAAATACGGCTTTAAAATTAATGGGGAAAAACTGCGGAGAATATCAATACATTCATCCGTTGGATGATGTAAACATGTCGCAGTCAACTAATGATACATACCCAACCGCGCTTAGAATCGCATCGTTAATATTATTAAAAGAACTAGAAGATTCATTTGCCGAACTGCAGAATTCACTTCAGAATAAGGAAGAAAACTTTAAAGGGATAATAAAATTAGGTCGCACGCAATTTCAGGACGCGGTGCCGATCACTTTGGGACAGGAATTCGGAGCCTACGCGCAGGCTATCGCAAGGGACAGATGGCGCATTTATAATTCGGCAGAGAGACTCCGCTCTGTGAATATGGGTGGAACGGCAGTCGGCAATTCAGTATCTGCGCCTAAGGAATATGTGCTTCAGATAAACTCCTTGCTGAAAAAAATCACGGGTCTTCCAATTGCCAAAAGTGAGGATCTGATTGACGCAACTCAGAACCTGGATGTTTTTGTTGAAGTTCACGGGATAATAAAAGCCGGCGCGGTATCTATTATAAAAATATGCAATGATTTGAGATTTATGTCGAGCGGACCATACGGCGGAATAGGTGAAGTTAAAATGCCCCCGCGGCAATCGGGATCTTCAATAATGCCAGGGAAGGTTAATCCGGTAATTTTAGAAAACGCTATTCAAATTTCTGAAATGATTAAAGGGCATGATGTTGTAATTTCAAATCTCGTGGGAGCAGGAAATCTTGAGCTTAATGCTTTTGCCCCAATGATTGCTCATTATTTTTTACGGACTCTCGATATGCTTAAAAAATCAAATTATAATTTAGCAAGAAATTGTATAAACGGAATTGAAGCAGACAAAGAAAAATGCATGAAGAATTTAATTAATACTTCCGCAATATCCGCTTCCTTTATTTCAGAATTCGGTTATGATAGAATACAGGAAATTGTAAAAAACGCATATAAAAATAATGTGCCTTTTATTCAGGAATTAACAAGCAGTAAATTAATTAAAGAAGATGATTTGAAAAAAATATTAGCAAAAGATTTAGGTATAGAAATTGAGTAAAACGGCAAACTCCGAAAGGAAACATATAATATTTACAGGAAAAAGAAATTCAGGTAAGTCTTCTCTCGTTAATAGATTTATTGGTCAGGATTTAGTTATAGTAAGTGATACTCCCGGAACAACTACCGACCCGGTAAAGAAAGCGATGGAGCTTCTGCCTTTCGGACCGGTTGTTCTTGTTGATACGGCCGGGATAGATGATATAGGCGAACTTGGCGAGAAAAGAATAAATAAATCCCTTAAAGAAATTGCAAAAGCAGATTTTGCCGTTGTAGTTGTTGAGGCGGAGAATATCTTAGTTAAAAATGAATTATTACTTTTTGATCATTTAAAAAACCTGGAAATTCCTTTTCTGGCGGTTATTAATAAATCAGAATTAGGAATAAATTATAATCTTGTTGAACAACTGGATGAAAAAGGAATTAAACACTTTTCCGTTTCATGCAGTAACAATGAAGGAATATCCGGATTAAAAGAAAATATCGCGAAATTAATTCCGCGGGAAATTGAACCTTTATTAATCGGCGATCTTGTCCAAAAACATGATTTGATAATTCTTGTTGTACCTATTGATTTAGGAGCTCCTAAAGGAAGACTTATAATGCCGCAGGTTCAGACTATAAGAGAAGCATTGGACGAGGATACAATTGTAATGGTTGTAAAAGATAAAGAACTGCGTGCCGCTCTTGATAAATTAAAACAGCCTCCCGCTCTTGTTGTAACCGACAGTCAAGCTATTATGCGAGTCTCGGCTGATGTACCCGATCATATTCCGCTTACAACATTTTCGATTTTAATGGCACGTTATAAGGGTGATTTGCAGGAATTTGTTCGCAGTATTAAATATGTTGATGAATTACAAAACGGCGATAAAATATTAATTTCGGAAGCATGTTCCCACCACGCGCAGGAAGACGACATAGGAAAGATTAAAATACCCAGATGGCTACGCAATCATACAAAAAAAGATCTTATTATTGATGTAAGAAACGGCGCGGACTTCCCGGAAAATTTGTCGGAATATAAAATGATTGTGCATTGCGGGGCATGCATGCTAACACGCAGAGCTATGCAGGTTCGGATAAAAGAGGCAAAACTTAACGGAGTACCAATTATAAATTACGGGGCAATTATTTCTTATATGCACGGAGCAATACCAAGAGCAATATTACCTTTTGATGAAGCCCGTTCCGAGTGGGAAAAGATAAAATAACCCGTTATATTTCCGCATGATATATTTATTAATAGTTTCCGTTTTATGGGCGTTTTCATTCGGAATAATAAAGGGAAATTTAACCGGGCTTGATTCCAACTTTGTAGCATTCGTTAGATTATTCATTCCCTTTATTATATTTGTTCCGTTTCTAAAAATATCCGGATTAAAAAACAAAATTAAAATTTCATTGATCTTTAACGGCGGTATTCAATTCGGATTAATGTATATATTTTATATCTACTCATTTCAATTCCTTAAAGCTTATGAGATTGCGGTATTTACTATTCTTACCCCGTTATATGTAACGTTAATAAACGACATTTTCCAAAATAAATTCAACAAACTGTTTTTTACTACATCCGTTTTATCCATTATAGGCGCGGGTGTTATTGTGTTCCAAAATCTTGATAGAACAAACTTTTTACTGGGATTTATTATTCTGCAGTTATCAAATCTGTGTTTCGCTTTCGGGCAGATATATTATAAAAGAATTATGAATCATACAGAAAGCGCAAGCGATAAGAATGTGTTCGGACTTTTATATTTAGGCGCGATGATAATAACCTTTGTTTTTTCAATGTTCACGACAGACTATACTAATTTGGAAATAAATAATACTCAGGTTTTATCATTGTTATATCTGGGTGCCGCTGCATCAGGCATCGGATTCTTTTTATGGAATTACGGAGCCCGCAGAACCGACGCCGGGGCTTTAGCAATTTTTAATAATCTTAAAATTCCACTTGGCGTTGCGGCATCTGTTTTTTTGTTCGGAGAAGACGGAAATTTATTAAAATTGTTATTCGGGTTTTTAATTATTTGCGCCGCGCTTATTATTAATGAAAAATATAAATCTGCGTTAAATTAATTTTCACTAAATAATCTTATGAATTTGTTTAAATTTTTTGAATGATTCATAGATTAAAATTTTCAATAATAATAACAAAATTGAAGTCTTTCGTAGAAGGTCAATATAAATTGAACTTGGGATGGGAAAGTAAAATTAAATTTTTAATCCTTCCAACAGCAGCTTAAAATCTTCGGGAAGTTCGGACTCGAATACAACCTTCTCTTTAGTGACAGGATGAACAAATCCCAATGTTTTGGCGTGAAGCGCCTGTCTTTGCATAATCTCCAACAAATTATCCACCCGGCTTTTCATTTTAGGCAGATTAGAACCGTAAACTATCCCGCGTCCGCCGTAGGTTGGATCACCGAAAATGGGGTGATTGATATGCTGCATATGAACTCTTATCTGGTGAGTTCTGCCGGTTTTTAATTTTAATTTAATAAGAGATGCAAACTCAAACTCCTCAATAACACTAAAATATGTATGCGCGTGTTTGCCGTCCGATTCATGCACCGTGAATATTTTTCTGTCCTTTTTGCTTCTTGTAATATTCCCTACCACTTCCCCATCCGATTCTTTAAACTTCCCCCAGCAGACAGCCCAATATTCTCTTTCGATATCATGTTTTGAGAATTGTTTTGCCAAAAGCGCGTGCGTATTTTCATCTTTTGCGACTATAAGAAGTCCAGTTGTATCTTTATCAATTCTGTGTACAATTCCCGGTCTACCTTTTTCATTAAGCGCGCTTAATTTCTGAACATGATGCAGAAGCGCATGCACAAGCGTACCCGTATGGTGACCGAATGAGGGATGCGCTGTCATATTAGCCGGTTTATTAACGAGCAGCAGATAATCATCTTCATAAATTATATCAAGAGGAATGTCTTCGGGTTCGGGAAATTCTGGACGCGGTGAAATAGGAATACAAACATCTATAACATCGCCGCGGGCAATTTGATAATTTGATTTTTCCAGTTTGCCGTTTACTTTTACATAACCGGCTTTAATTAATTTCTGAATTCTGGACCGTGTAGCGTTTTCTATTGAGTTTGCAAGGTAGGTATCAAGCCGCTCTTTTTTCTTCCCATCGGGAATATCAAACTTAAGATTTTTTTCTGTTATTATCTTTGCCATTGTCGGAATCTATATCATCGTTAAAAGAATCTTCCCCAAGTCTTGAGGCCATTAATAACTCATCTTCGGCAGACATAGATGGCACATCATCGGGCATAGGCAAAGAACTTTTTACAACTCGTGTTGTTTTTGTGGTACCCACAGGCTTTACAAGTACAGGTTTTTTCTCTTCGACTAAATTAATTGTTTCGTTTTCCTTTTCATCTTTTTCACCGAAACCAAGTTCCTTATCTTCCTTATTTATTTTCCAGTTAAAGAAAATAAGGATTACAACACCAACAGTAACAGAAGCATCTGCAATATTAAATATGGGCCATCGGTCATATGTATGCCCGAAAATTGTAAAGTCCCAGAAATCAACATTAAAAAAGTCTACTACTTTTCCATAAAAAAGCGGACCGTATTCAAAAATTACTCCGTAAAATGTTCTATCAATTAAGTTTCCGATTGCGCCGCCTAAAATTAATGCAAGCGCAAATCTTAATGTAAAACTTCTGTTTCTAACTGCAACCAAATAAACCAAAATACCAATACTGGCAACTAAAGAAAAAAGAGACAAGTAGAGTTTTGAATCGCTGCTTACGTCAATCCCAAAAGCCATACCCGGATTTTCGACAAATGTAATTCTAAAGAAATCACCAATTACATTAAAGCTTTGTCCATAATTCATTCCTTCCCAATTAATATTTAAAGCCGGAATAGAAATTCCTTTTACGACAAGTTTTGTAAATTGATCTGCAATGACTACAAATACTGTTAATAATAGAACTCTCAAAAATCTACCTTTTCTTTTTAATTATTTACTCTGCATTTTTTGTTTAATCTGCAAACAATGCTGTGTATGCGGGACTGCTTTTAATCTTTCAATAGGAATTAATGGACATGTAGCACAGAGATTCTGAGGTTCATCGATGCATTCAATACAAATTCCGTATGTACCGTTTTCAATTCTTTGAAGAGCATCTTCAAGATATCCTAAGAATTTGTTTTCTCTTTGAGCCCACAGATATAATTTTTCTCTTTCCTGAGCGTCGGTTCCCTGCTCGGCCATATGAAGAGAATAAGGTGAACTTTCATTAACATACTGCCCAGTTGTTGGATCCATCATTTGTTCTTTAAGGCTTTGAAGCTGTTCAATGATTTCATCTCTTTTAACAAGTATAATATCCTTTAAACTTTCCAATTCTTTTTTACTATAGCCTTTTACCTTTCTTACTTTTTTGGTAGGAGATATAACTTCAACTACCTTTCTTGAAGATACTGTCTTGGCCTTGGTTTTTGTCGCTTCGGCTTTAACTGTTTTTTTTATATTTGAAGCAGCCGCAGGTTTGGGCGCGACTTTCTTTTTAGGCGCGGCGGCTTTTTTAACATTAGTTTTGGTCGCAGCTTTCTTAACACTTGCTTTAGCTGGTTTGGCTTTTGGAGCCGCAGTTTTTTTTGTTGTTTTTTTACCTGTTGATTTTGCCATTATTCCTCCGGATAGAAAATTAACTCAGAACTTTTTCAATTTCGATTTCACAATTGTAATCGCCGATCTGCCATTCCTGTCTGAATCCCTCTCCGCCAGAATGACGGTTATTATTAAGTTGACCGGATTTAATTCCATCAGCCAGAATTTCATTAACTATATAATCGGAAAATTTATTAACATATTCTACAAATTTCTCATCGGCAGAAAACTCGACAGATATTCTGTCCATTACATCTAGACCAGCGTCTTTTCTCATATTCTGAACGCGATTTACAAATTCTCTTGCAATACCTTCGGCAATTAAATCTTCGGTCATCTCGGAATCGACAGCAACCGTAACGCCTTCTTCAGATTCAACGACCCAGCCTTCAATTTCCGTACTAACAATTTCAACATCTTCAAAAGATATTTTTATATCTTCCCCTTCAACATTCAGAACCAATTCTTTATTTTTTTCCAATTCAATAATTTGAGCCTTGTTCATTTCTTTAATTTTATTCGCCAGTGACTTTACCACCTTACCGTATTTAGGTCCAAGCGTTTTAAAATTCGGTTTAGCGGATTTGTTTACAATACCCGCGTCATCTTCAAGCACTTCTAGTTCTTTAATATTAACTTCTTCAAGAATCACATCGCGCATTTTAAGAACCGCGTCTTTGTGATCCTTGCCCGCAGCGATCATAATTTTTTTAAGCGGCTGACGCACTTTTAAATTGGATTTTGCCCTAATAGATCTGGTTAAATAAACAACTCTTTGCGCAATATCCATTTTATCTTCAAGCTCTAAATCAACATAACCTGCTTTAGGAAATTCGGCCAGATGCACTGATTCGTAAGTTTCTTTTTTAGTAGCGCTATTTAAATTCTGATAAATTTCTTCGGCAATAAACGGAGCAAAAGGAGCCGTTAATTTGCATACCGTTGTCAAACATTCGTATAAGGTTTGATATGCCGCCATTTTATTTTCATTAACTTCCGATTTCCAGAATCTCCTTCTGCATCTTCTTACGTACCAATTAGAAAGCTGATCAATTGTAAAACTTGAAACTGCACGCGCGGCTTTAGTAACATCATAATTATCCATTAACGATTCATATTCTTTCAAAAGCGAATTCAGTTTTGAAATAATCCAGCGGTCAATTTCTGGACGCTGTTCATAAGCTATCAAATTTTCGGAATAATCAAACTTATCTATATTTGCATAAAGCGCGAAGAATGAATATGTATTTATTAAAGTACCGAAAAATTTGCGCTGTACTTCAACAATTCCTTCAATATCAAAAAGAGTCGGTTTCCATGGCGGGCTGGTTGTAATCAAATACCAACGTGTCGCGTCGGCTCCGTATTTTTCGAATAATTCAAAAGGATCAACCGTATTGCCTTTTGACTTGGACATTTTCATTCCGTTTTTGTCCAATATCAATTCATTAACGATCAGATTTTTGTACGCAACATTATCAAAAAGCATTGTTGAAATAGCATGAAGCGTATAAAACCATCCTCTTGTTTGATCAATACCCTCGCATATAAAATCGGAAGGGAAATTTTGCTCAAACCATTCTTTATTTTCAAAGGGATAATGATACTGAGCGAAAGGCATACAGCCGGAATCAAACCAGACGTCAATAAGTTCCGGTGTGCGGGTGTATATTTTCCCGTCCTTTTCAAATTTTACTTTATCCACAAAAGGTTTATGCAGATCAATTTCTCCCGCTTCACCTACCGGAATTCTTTTACCGTCAACTTCTATAAATCCTTTCAATAATTCTTCAATACTTCCAACGGCAATCATCTGACCTTCGTCATTAACCCATATTGGAAGCGGAGTTGCCCAGAATCTGTCTCTCGACAGGTTCCAATCTTTATTTTCCTGCAGCCAATTGCCGAACCTTCCGGAACCTACTTCGGGCGGATACCAATTGATTGTTTTATTAAGCTCCACCATTCTATCCGATACATCGGTAGTTTTAATAAACCATGATTCGCGGGCGTAATATATAATCGGAACGTCTTCATGTCTCCAGCTGAAAGGATAAGAGTGAGTGATCTGTTCTCGTTTGAATAATCTGCCCATTTCTTTTAATTTTTTGATTATGCCTTTATCCGCGTCTTTGACAAATTGTCCCGCGAAATCAGTAATATCATCCGTAAAAGTGCCGTTGGGTTTAACCGGCTGAAGCATAGGCAAATTAAATTTTTGTGAAACCTCATAATCATCCTGACCGAACGCCGGGGCGATATGAACAATACCCGATCCGTCTTCGGTGCTTACAAATCCACCTTCGATTACAAAGAATGCCTTTTTATCCGGCTTTACGTAATCAAACAATTGTTCGTATTCGATTCCGGCTAAATCTTTACCTTTATATCTATCAACTATTTCATATTCGCCTGTAATAACCGAAAGTCTTGACTCGGCTAAAATTAAATATTCGTCGGCAAGTTTGATTTTGACATAATCAATTTCCGAACCGACAGCCAAAGCGACGTTTGAAATAAGCGTCCAAGGTGTCGTAGTCCAAACAAGAAAATATGTAGTACCTTGTTCAGTAAACCTGCATTCTTTAATTTTCATTACAATATAAACAGACGGGTCCGTTGTTTCACGGTATCCCAATGCCAGTTCGTGAGAAGAAAGAGGTGTTTCCGATTTTGGATCCTGCGGTACAACCTTGTATCCTTTATAAATCAATCCTTTGTCGAACATTGTTTTTAATGCCCACCAAACCGATTCAATATAATTATTGGTGCATGTAACATAGGCTTCATCGAGATTAATCCAGTAACCCATTCTATCGGTCATATTTTCCCATAAATCTTTATATGTGAAAACAGACTTCAAACATTCCGCATTATATTTTTCCACACCGAAAGCGGGAATTTCGCTTTTGCTTTTTATACCAAGTTTTTTTTCAACTTCAATTTCAACCGGCAGTCCGTGAGTATCCCAGCCGGCTTTTCTATTAACATGAAAGCCCTGCATTGTTTTATAACGGCATACCAAATCTTTTAACGTACGCGCCATTACATGGTGAATGCCCGGACGGCCGTTAGCCGTAGGCGGACCTTCGTAAAAAGTAAAAGGTTTTGAAGCGTCGCGTGTAGAAATGCTTTTTTCAAAAATCTTATTATCTTTCCAATTCTTTAAAACTGATTTTTCAATTTCTGAATAATTTACCTGATTTGAATACTGCTTAAACATATTTCCTTAGTGTTTATTTGTTTAACGGAATTTATTTATTTATACAAAATTTTTTATTAACAAATCAATTTAACTGAATGAAGGATTGCTTGATTGATTAAATAAAAATCATTCATCTATTCAATCATTCAACCAATATCATCTTACTCTTCTTTTTCATTTTCATAATTTGCAATAAGTTCTTTTTCAACTCGAATAAATTCGCGGAGCTGGTTTTCGATTTTATTTTTTCTTTCTTTTAAAACGAACAATCTTTTTTCGGTATTAAGTAAAATCTTTTCGGAATTTACTTTTGCTTCTCTAATTATTATGTCTGCTTCTTTTTTGGCCTCTTCAATTATTCTGCTGTTCTCGCCGTTTTTATAAAGTTCGTGATCAATACTTTTTTGAAGAAGGAACATTTCTGCCGTCATCATTCCAAATAATCCCATAGCGCCAAGAAGTATATTTCTTAACGAATAAAGGATAAGGTTTTCGGTAAGCAGATCATTTATTGCGAAATAATCGCTGAAAAAAGAGACAAGTAAAATACTTACAAATACAGTGGCAATTGTAACTGCAAAAAGTATTTTTCCTCCGTAAACCCAACCGAGAGTTTTATTCATTATCCAGCCGCAAACAAATGCGAATAATGAGAGTATAAACCACACGGCGAAATTCTGAACGCTTGAACCGAACAGGTCCGTGCTCAGAAAGTTTGATCCGAACATAATTACAGAAAGAAGCGCCGGTATTCCGTAATATGGTATTTTACTTTTTAACATATATATGCTTATAAATTTTTGATTACTTCTTTCATAATTAAAGTCATTTTAGGTTCAGCTTTCATCGCTGCAGCAATTATTTCCTCAACATTAACGGCCTGAAGAGAATCCGGGAAACATTCATCGGTAATAATACTAATTCCTAATACATTAATTCCCATATGAACCGCAACAATATTTTCGGGAATTGTGGACATACCTACAACATCGGCGCCAATACCTCTTAAGAATCTGTATTCGGCCCTTGTTTCAAGATTAGGTCCGGATACCGCGACATAAACGCCTTTGTGAACTTTAATTTTATTTTCAAGCGCGGCTTGTTCAGCTTTCTCAATTAATTTCAAACTGTATGGTTCGCTCATATCTGGGAATCTTGGTCCCAGTTCATCTTCGTTCGGCCCTATTAACGGATTATCGCCAAGCAGATTTATATGGTCAACCATCAGCATCAAATCGCCTCGCCTGTAATAAGGATTCATACCGCCGCACGCGTTTGAAACAAGCAAATTTTTCACGCCAAGAAATTTCATAACACGAACCGGATATGTTATTTGTTTCATCGAATATCCTTCGTAAAAATGAAATCTTCCCTGCATCGCAACTACGTTTTTCCCGTTTATTTTCCCGAATATCAGTTTACCGTGATGAGATTCCACAGTTGACAATGGAAAATGAGGGAGTTCTGAATAATCAATTTCATGAGTAATTTCAATTTCTTTTACTAAACCGCCGAGACCTGTTCCTAAAATAATTCCGACTTCGTAATTTTCACCGGTTATTTTTCTTATAACTTCCAATGTTTCATTAATCATATCGATTAATTTACTCATAATAATTTCTCCAGTATATCGTCGACATTTATTTCGCTGCTGTCGTTTTTCTTTGGTTGTTTTAATGTTTGTTCAACAGCGGGGATTTCATCTTCATCGTGTATTTCAATATCAAGAAGACTAGTCTGCGATTCAATCATGGTTTTTAATCTTGCAAGGAGCAAATGTTTTTCTTCTTTTAGTTTAATAACGGAATTCCGGATTTTTTCGGCTTCTGTTTTGGCGTTTTCAATTAATTGAGCCGCTTTTAACTCTCCTTCTTTTAATATAAGCTGAGTTTGTTTTTTTGCCGACTCAACGGCTTTAGAAGAAGATTCGTGCGCATTTATCAATGTGCTTTGCAAATTCTTTTCAATTTTTCTGAACTCTTGAATTTGTTCGTTAAGCTCATCATTCTGTTTAACCAGTTTCTCATTTTCAAATTGAAGTCTTTCGAACTCATCCGCTAATTTTTCAAGAAACGCATGAACTTCATCTTTATCAAATCCGCGCACGGATTTGTTGAACTCCTGGTTTTTTATGCTGAACGGGGTGTATTTCATATTACCTTCCAGCTTTTTGAATAATCTCTTTCACCGAAAATCGCCGTTCCTATTCTAATCATTGTGGCGCCTTCTTCAATAGCAATTTCAAAATCGTTTGTCATGCCCATCGAAAGTTCATTTAGATTAAAATCTTTTTTATTCATCGAGTCTTTTATGCTTCTTAATTTTACAAAACAACTTCTAATTATTTTTTCATCGTCGGTATAAGGGGCCATTGTCATTAAACCTTTTAGATCAATATTGCCGCAATTTCTGCAGTAATCCGCTACATCAAGAATATCTTTTTCTGAGGTTAATCCGAATTTAGTTTCCTCATCCGAAGTATTAATTTCAAGAAGTACTTTCTGGACTTTATTTATGCTTTTTGCTCTTTTGTCAATTTCTTCCGCAAGTTTAATTGAATCGACGGAATGAATAAACTCAGCGGGTTCAATAATATATTTTACTTTATTGGTTTGAAGATGACCTATAAAATGCCAATATACGGGTTTGGAGATTTTAGGAAACTTGGCATTTAACTCTTGTGCTTTATTTTCTCCGAAATCAGTCGCACCCGAACCAGCGGCTTCTTCAATTTCTTCAATTGTATGAGTTTTTGAAACTGCGATTAATCGTATTTCGGCCCGGTTTCTGCCACTTTTAAGACAGCTTTCAAGTATCTTTTTTTCTACATTATTTATGTTGTCTTTAAGCATTTTCAAAATTATAAGACATGGAAACTATTGCTTTTAGAGGGAAAAGTCAACTTAAAACCTAAATAAAAAAGGGGCTGAAAGAGCCCCTTTTTATAATTTTTCTTAACTATTTTAACTGCAGCCGGTTGTGGAGCCGCAAGTATTGCACTTTAAGCAGGTTCCATTTCTAACCATTGTCATGCTTCCGCACTCGGGGCATATATCGCCTGTATAACCTCTTTCTCTGGCTTTAACAACTTCCTGATGCATTGAAAGGATTTTACTTCTTTCTGAAGCTTGAGAACCTTTAGGTACATTAGCAGTAACTAATTGAGCCCCGTTTCCGTTGTCGTTATCAAGTTCAATCATTCTTTCACTTACTACCTCTTCACTTTCAAAATCAGGTTCTGCAACTGAAACGCGTTCAGGTTTTTTATTAACAAGTTCATCGGCATCAACATGTGATAAATCATTTCTGCCGAGATACGTAACGGCTAATTCTCTGAAAATATAATCAATAACAGAGGTAGTCATTTTAATTCTTTTATTGCCTGCTACCATACCGCTCGGTTCAAATCTTGTAAATACAAAAGCATCAACAAACTCTTCAAGAGGAACTCCGTGCTGAAGTCCGAGTGATATTGCAATAGCGAAACTATTTAACAGACTTCTAAATGCGGCGCCTTCTCTTGCCATATCAATAAAAATTTCACCGAGCTGTCCGTTTTCATATTCACCGGTTCGTATATAAACTGTCTGCCCGCCTATTTTTGCTTTTTGAGTATATCCCTCTCTTCTGTCGGGCAGTCTTCTTCTTTTAGCAATATATCTATGAATAATTTTTTCGGCAATTTTTACAATATCATTTTCTTCCTGCTGTTCAATCAATTCTTCATAATCTTCTTCCGAAACAGAATTTAGCGGCTGAGAAAGTTTTGAACCGTCTCTATATAAAGCGTTGGCTTTTAGTCCGAATTTCCAGGACTGCATATAAGCGCTTTGAACATCCGTAATATTAGCATTATTGGGAAGATTAATAGTTTTAGAAATCGCACCGGAAATGAATGGCTGGGCTGCGGCCATCATTTTAATATGAGCGTCCGGTTTAATAAACCGGCTTCCTTTTTTACCGCATTTATTAGCGCAGTCGAAAACCGGGTAATGTTCGTGTTTCAAGAAAGGTGCGCCTTCAACAGTCATTGTACCGCAGACGTAATCATTTGCCGATGCAATTTCTTCAGAAGTATAACCGATATGTTTCAACAGATTGAAATCGAATTTATTCATAAGTTCGTCTGTAAGTCCAAGCACTTCCTTGCAGAATTTTTCGCCTATATTAAATTTATTAAACGCGAATGTTAAATCGAAAACTGAAGGAAGCATGTCGTTTATTTTTTCAATCACTTCATCCGAAAATCCTTTTGATTTTAATGTAGCCGGATTTATATGCGGGCATCCTTCAAGCGTACCTGCGCCTTTAGCGTATTTTACAATTTCATTAAGCTGTTCATGATTGTATCCTAAATTTTCGAGCGCGGGAGGAATTGACTGGTTAATAATTTTAAAATACCCACCGCCAGCTAATTTCTTGAATTTAACCAAAGCGAAATCGGGTTCAATCCCGGTAGTATCGCAATCCATAACCAGGCCAATAGTACCTGTAGGAGCGATAACCGTAACTTGAGCGTTTTTATATCCGTACTGTTCTCCCAGCTGAACCGCAATATCACTATCTTCTCTTGCAGCTTCCAATAAATCGGAAGGACAATATTTAGGATCAATTCCTAAAGGAAAAATTGACAAACCTTCATATTCTTCTTTGGGAACATTATAAGCCGCGCGTCTGTGATTTCTTAATACACGAAGCATATGATCTTTGTTAGCTTCGTATCTGGGGAAGGTTCCGCTTTCTTTTGCCATTTCAGCCGAGGTTGCGTACGCGCGCATATGCATAATTGCCGTTAAAGCTCCGCAAATTGCCGCAGATTCTTTGCTATCGTAAGCTATTCCCTGTCTCATTAAGAGTGAACCTAAATTAGCGTAACCTAATCCGAGCGTTCTATAATCAAAACTTTTTTGCGCAATTTCTTTACTTGGGTATTGAGCCATCAGCACACTTGTTTCAAGTACAATTGTCCATAATCTGGTTGCGTGTCTGTATGCTTCAATATCAAATTTCTTTGTTTTACTGTCGTAGAATTTCACCACATTTAAGGAAGCAAGATTGCATGCGGTATCATCAAGAAACATATATTCGCTGCAGGGATTTGAGGCTTTTATTTCACCGTCGGATTTGCATGTATGCCATTCATTAATAGTAGTATGATATTGCAGCCCGGGATCGGCGCTTGCCCATGCGGCAAATCCTATATCATCCCACAGTTCTTTAGCCTTCATAGTTTTTGAAGGTTTGGGAGCTCTTTTATCTCTTCTTGAATTTTCAAGTTCAGTTCTGAAATATAAATTCCAATTGCCTTCATTAACAACGGCTTTCATAAATTCATTTGTGACACGTACCGAGTTATTAGAATTTTGTCCGGATACAGTAGCGTAAGCATCGCTGTTCCAGTCGATATCGTATGTTGGAAATTCAATTGATTTAAAACCCAGTTTGGCTAGATGAATAACCCTTTCAATATAATTATCGGGTATATAAGCTTTTCTGGCTTCCATTACAGCTAGTTTTAATCTTTTATTATTTTTCTTGCTGAACCTGTCGTTTTCGGGATGTTCGTCAAAACATGCTTTCATAATTCTATTTAAATGAAGATTGCATAATTTTGAACCGGCAACAATTGAAGCTACTTTTTGTTCTTCAATAACCTTCCAATTAATATATTCTTCGATATCCGGATGATCAATATCAAGAGTAACCATTTTAGCGGCTCTTCTTGTTGTACCGCCTGATTTTATAGCGCCTGCGGATCTGTCGCCGATTTTTAAGAATGACATTAAACCTGAAGATTTCCCTCCTCCGCTTAGCGGTTCATCGGAGCCTCTTAAATTAGAAAAGTTTGAACCTGTGCCCGATCCGTATTTAAATAGTCTCGCTTCTCTTACCCATAAGTCCATTATGCCGCCTTCATTTACAAGGTCGTCGCTTACAGATTGTATAAAACACGCATGCGGCTGAGGATGCGTATAAGCATCTTCTGATTGAGTTAATTGCCCTGTTCTAAAATCCACATAATAATGACCTTGAGCCGGACCATTAATCCCGTAAGCCCAATTTAATCCAGTATTAAACCATTGCGGACTATTGGGAGCGCAATATTGACTGGCAAGCATAAAGACCAGTTCGCTGTAATAAGTAAGAGCATCTTCTTCGGAATCAAAATAATTTGCTTTCCATCCCCAGTATGTCCAAGTGCCCGCTAATCTGTGAAAAACCTGGCGTGAATCGGTTTCGGATGAATACCTTTCTTTTTCGGGAAGATCATTTAATCTTTCCGTATCGGCAACAGCGGGCTGCAGCCATTTTGGTATTCCTTTTTCAGCTTTCTTTTTTAAAAGCTTAGGAACTCCCGCTTTGCGGAAATACTTTTGCGCAATAATATCTGTGGCAACCTGGGACCAGTTTTTCGGAACCATTACATCTTCCATTCTAAAAACCACAGAACCGTCGGGATTTTTAATTTCTGATGTTCTTTTTACAAATGGAACACTTTCTAATGGATCTTTATCGGGAGAGGTAAATAGTCGGGCAATTTTCATGAATACTCCAATCTTTATATCAAATAATAAGGGGATATTGTATCCCTTATAAATTAGTTGCAAATTAAAAAATAATATCAGAACAAAATGTTTACAGGATGAGAGTCTGAACTATATCAATGGGACTTCAAATTAAATAAAAATTTTTTTTTAAGCAATTACCTGAGGAGAAATAAAAAAAATAATTCAATATGTTTATCATTAATCACATATTTAATATAAATATTTTATTTTAAAGTGGTAGTCTTGATTTTTTATTTAAATTATTTTTTTAATTTTTTTCTTTAAAGAGGTCAAAAATGGAATTCAGAAGATCTGCGGGTGTATTGCTTCATCCAACATCATTACCCGGTAAATTTGGAATTGGTGAATTAGGAAGCGAGATATATAATTTTATTGATTTCTTAAAGCATTCAGGACAAACACTTTGGCAGGTTTTTCCGCTTGGTCCGACTGGATACGGCGATTCGCCCTATCAGTGCTTTTCGGCATTTGCAGGAAATCCTCTGCTAATCAGTATTGAATCATTATTAAAAGAAAAACTTTTAACGGAGGATGATTTAACAGAACTTCCAGGGTTTGACCCAAATATTATTGATTACGGAAGTATAATCCCCGCAAAAACAAAATTGCTTAAAAAAGCTTTTGCAAATTATAAGTCTAACGGAAGCGGGTTAAAGGATAAAATAGAATTATTTAACAATAATAACAAAGAATGGCTTGATGATTTCGCTTTATTTATGGCGTGTAAAAATTATCATAACGGTGTTCAATGGAGTCAGTGGGAAAAAGAAATTGCTTTCCGTGAAGAAGGCGCGGTAAAAAAATGGAATGAGAAATTAGCCGATGAAATTGAATATCAGAAATTTGCTCAATATAAATTTTACGAACAGTGGACGGAAGTAAAAAAATACGCGAATGAAAACGATATAAAAATTATTGGCGATCTTCCAATATTTATAGCATATGATAGTTCGGATTTATGGGCCAATAAAGGTTTGTTTTCGGTAAATCAGGAAACAGGGAAATTAGAAACAGTTGCCGGTGTGCCGCCGGATTATTTCAGCGCTACCGGACAGCTTTGGGGAAATCCGCTTTACAAATGGGAAGTAATGAAAGCCGATAATTTTGAATGGTGGAAAAAGAGATTTTCGCAGATGTACGAATTAATTGATATTGTTAGAATTGACCATTTTAGAGGGTTCGAAGCATATTTTGAAATACCCGGCGATGCCCAGACCGCTATCAAAGGCAAATGGTTAAAAGCACCCGGTATTGAATTGTTTACGGAGATTAAAAAATCTTTGGGCGATTTGCCGATTATAGCCGAAGACCTTGGAGTTATTACAAAAGAGGTTGAGGAATTAAGAGATATGTTTAATTTCCCCGGCATGAAGATACTTCAATTTGCTTTCGGTGAAGAAGGTGATAAAGGTTTTCTTCCTCACAATCACTCAAAAAATTGCGTGGTTTACAGCGGCTCGCACGATAATGATACAACACGAGGATTTTTTGAGAATGAAAAAAATGTAGGTTCGGGAATTTATGAATGGGCACAGAAATATTTGAATTATTACGGCGAAGATATGTGCGGGGCAGTCGTTAATGCTGCTTACGCTTCAGTTGCAGATACTGTCGTTATTCCAATGCAGGATTTATTAAATCTGGGCACCGAAGCCCGCATGAATTTCCCCGGCAAACTCGGAGGAAACTGGACATGGAGATTTACATGGGAACAAATACCAACCCAACTGCCGTCTAAGTTGAATGAAATGGCAAATATTTATGAAAGAGATCATAAAGAGAAAACAAAATAATTAATAATAAAAACGGATTGAAATGTTAGAACTAATAAAGGATTTACTAACCGGTAAAAAAGAAAAAAACGAAGAAATAATTAATTTAGTACCGTATGAAAAAAAGCTTCAGATAGCTACATGCGCCCTTTTTCTTGAAGTGGCTAACTCCGACGATAATTTCGCGAAAGAAGAAAAAGAAAACATTTATAAATCGATGAAAGAAATATTCGGACTCGAAGAGCAGTATATAAAAGAATTAATTTCGCTTTCGGAGGAACAAATTCGTAATAGCGTAAGCTTATACGAATTTACGGATATTATTAATCAGAACTTTTCAAAAGACGAGAAATATGAAGTAGTGAAAAATTTATGGAAATTAATTTACACGGATAATAAAGTTGACAAGTACGAAGATTTATTCATTAAAAGAATAAGCAGTAATTTTCATCTGGAACATAAAGATTTAATTGCGGCAAAGCTGGAAGTGAAAAACGACCATTGATTTTTAATTGCAGCACAGATTAATAATCTGTGCTGCATAAAACTATTTTAACAATTCGGCCTCTAAAGCAGAAACCAGTTTCTCACTTTCCGGCTCAATTTTACTTCTGAATCTATTAACAATAGTGCCGTCTTTTGCTATTAAGAATTTTTCAAAATTCCATTTAATGTCGCCGTTTTCGGTATTAGGATTATTAATCAATATCTCATATAAAGGTTCTTTATCTTCACCCAGCACCTTTATTTTATCGAACAATGTAAAATTAACTCCGAAATTAACCGAGCAGAATTCTTTAATTTCTTCATTTGTCCCAGGCTCCTGTCCGCCGAAATCGTTGCAAGGGAAAGCTAAAATCTCCAAACCTTTTTCATTGTATTTGGAGTAGATTTCCTGAAGTCCTTTATATTGTTTTGTGTAGCCGCATTCGCTTGCAACATTTACAATTAATAAAACTTTACCGTTATAATCGGAAAGATTTATTTCATTTCCATTTATATCTTTAACTATTACACCGTTTATATTATCCGGCATTTTTCTTTCATCTCCCTTTATTGTTTTTGAATCGGTATTTTGAGCAAAGTTCAAAACAACCATTATTAAAAATAAAAACAGAATTATTTTTATATTTCTTCTCATTTTACAACTCCTTTATAAACCTTTTAACAAATTACTAGATAATTTAGTTCAAATTATTTGAATGTTTTTAAATAAATTTCATTTCAATTGTTTAGCCGAAATTTCATAAACTAACCATTCGCCGAGTTTATCTGTAAAACTGTTTCTGAATTTCATCCCTAACTTTTCTATTACTTTTATGGAAGCAATGTTTTCCTTAATTACCCTGGCAAGAACAGTTTTTATGTTTAGTTCAATAAATGCAAATTGCAGAACGGCCTTCGCTGTTTCTGTCGCTATTCCATTTCCCCAATATTTTTTACTAATTCTAAAACCGATATCTATTTCATTTAATTCTTCTGAGTATTATAATCCGCACCATCCTATATAATTACCGGTTATCTTCTCAATAATTGTCCATCGTCCGAAACCGAATTTTTTATAATGGTCGTAATTATTAATAAAATCTTCGGTTTCTTTAATCGAATTGAAAGGTTTATCACCGGTAAATTTTAAGACTTCGACATCAAGATTCATTTTATAAAATCCTTCGGAATCTTCAGCGGAAAATTCTTTTAGAATAAATCTCGTTGTTTGAAGAATAGTTTTCATCTACTAGTTATTGTGAAAAATCGGAGATATTAGGATTTACAATAAACTTATCACGTTTATTAATAAATATTTTCGGGGCTTCGCCTGTAAAATGTTTAAAATCGCGGATAAAATGAGGCTGATCTGCAAAACCGCAAATATAAGAAAGCTCAGATAGATCAACCCTCTTTCCTTCTCGGATCAAACGGTTCACCTTGTTTAATCTAACCAAACGCATATATTTTTTAGGTGAGAGGCCCAGTTTTTGTTTAAACTCTCTTTCAAGTTGACGTTTGCCTATGAACACATTTCTTGTAAGTTCATCAATTGAAATTAAGCCGTCATTTTTTCTAATAATTTCAGCCGCACGGTTTAGATAATATAAATTTATTTTGCTGCCGTTTATTTTTTTAAAGAAATATTTATGACATTCTGTTATCATATTTTCGGTTGTACTTAATTCTTTAAGCCTGCGGCAGAAGTCGCGGAAGTCTTTAAGGTGTAGACTTTCAATATCAACGTAACCTTCATAAAATTCAGCGGCCGGTATCCCGAATATCTGCATGAATCCTTCCGGTTTAAAACGGATACCGAATACTTCAACTTTATCTTTAAAATGAACACTATAAGGCTGTGAATACATACCGATCAATGTATAATCCGGCGATGAATCAAATGATGCGCTGTTAAATAATTCACAATGCGAATCAGAAAGATGTATAATTAATTCTATATATCCGTTTGGAATCACCCTCTGTTTCAGCAGTTCATTAGAATTAATATTAAATTCACCTGTCCAAAAAAATTCTATATATGGACTGAGCTCGAACGAAGGGTTATATTCTCGGATATTTACTCTCATTTTGCTATCAAAAATAAAGATTAATGCTAAGAAATCAAAACCACTATTCAATTGGGAATTGGAGCAATGAAATCCGTAGTAATTCACGCAGAAATTCCATTACTCCAATCAACAAATAATTAATCTTCGATAACAGAAGTATCAACCATATTCGAATTTGTAGGCAACCATGTATTTTCAAAAGTAGCCACAATATTATTTGCCCCGCCGAAAAATCCAAGCACTTTTGCTTTTTCTTTCCCAATATTTCTAAAATTATGTTCTATCATTTCGGGTACTAAAACTAAACCACCTTTCGAAGCAACGGTTGTTTCTTCACCTACCTTTGCTTCAATTCGTCCTTCAAGCACTATCAAAGTTTCTTCCGCGCTGTCTGTATGGGAGCCGAGTTCCTCGCCGGGATCAAGTTCAACATATACCGCCGCGCTTTTTTTTGAACCCATAAAGCCGAGCAGCGGGAAAGCGGCTTTGCACCTTTGTCCGGGATTTTCCGGAGCTGTAAATTCCGTAAGCTCTATTTTATTTAAATCTGCTGTTACCAATTTTATATCTCCTATTTATAATATTAATTTGAATAACCTTTAACTTTTATTTCACCTTTTTTCATGTCAACCTCTCCAATTCCCCATACCTGCTTTTTATTAAGCCAGTCATATTTTTTTGATGCTGTTGAAAAGTGCATATTAAGATGAAGCTGAGCAGTACCGTCGTTATTTGGAGTTAGAATTCCGTCTTCTTCAAGAAAAATCATTTCTCCGTCGTCAGTTAAAATTGAGGCTTGAATATTTAAGATAAACTGCTTGTCTGCTCTTACTAATAAATAATCGGTACCTTTGATTGCTCCGTTTATTTTTTCTCCAGTGATCCGCCCTTCGAATGTAATAATATATCTAGCTCCGTGGGGCGGAACACGGTCTTTTCCTGCAAGCATATCTTCCCAAGATATACCGAAATCGGTTATACCTGTTAAATAAATTGTTTCGTCAAAAATATAATTTACGGTTGTCAGCTTTTCCGTTTCATTTATTTCTGTGTTCATTTTGTCCCCTTGTTTTTGTTTTACATTTATTTAATTGACAGGACAAAATTATATGCTATGTGCAATTTTTGATTGAAAAAAAACGACATAATTTAGGAATGATTTTGAAGGAATAATTATTTCACATTAGATTTATTAAGACAGGCGCCGGGATTAATAACAATATAATTTATAAATAACCGCAACATAGATAGGATAAATAAGGTAAAAAACGGCTGTTTCAAAAGTGCTTTGTAACCCTTAGTATCTTAGGGACTTAGTGGTTTTTTTTGACTTTATTTGATAATTATTTTTTCTGCCGCAAATGCACTAAGACACAAAATATATTTACTTTTAAAACAGCCACTTTAAACTAATTATAATATTTTAACTGCTCTTCTATTTTTCCTCAAGATTTTCTTTTACTAATGTAACAATTGATCCGTCTTCAAAATATTTATAAAGATTTTTACCCGGGCATAATGTTGTAGCTGAGTAATCTTTATGTGTTTTAATATTCCCGGCGGATACTTCAAATTTTTGAGCGAGAAAGGTTAAAAATTTTATTAATGATTGAATCTGCTTTTCGTTCGGTTCCTGGATTTCATAATTTCCCATTATCTCCACCAGCACATGGCCGAAAGGATTGTATTCTGTGTTGGTATCACCCGGATAATTTACTGGACGGGCTTCGTAAATATTGCCTTCTAAATCCATCATAAAATGATAAGGTATATCAATCCATTTCTTTTCCCGGCGGCTCCATGATTGTAGATTACGTATTTTCTGCATGACATTTTCCTGGTCATAAAACTCTTCACCGGCGTGATGAACTGTTAAGTACTTTATATTGTGCTGCTGTTTTATTGTATCGGTAAGCGGAACCCATCCCCAATCAGCTCTTTTAACTACTTCTATACTGTCGGGATAATTAATTTCAAACAAAGGGAATTTAAATTCTTGAGCATTAATTGATAACGCTAAAATAAAATTAATAAAAAAATAAACTCTTGCGATGTGCATTCCAACCCCACTTTACAATGATAAGAAATATAATATCAATCCCCGACGTATAATTTTAAAATCGAATCTGTCAATTCATCATTCGACATTCTTTTAGTAACCAGTTTATCAACTCCCTTTTCAACAAGAATTTCTGAAGGCATTGACCTAAGGTTATAAATACTTCCCATCGAATAGCAGTACGCGCCGCCGTTTTTAACCGCTAAAATATCACCTTCTTTTATTTCAGGCAGCTCACGCTGTTCGGCGAATACGTCCCCTGTCTCGCATAAATTTCCGGCAACATCGTAAACTTTTTTTTCGCCATCGGGATTACTGAGATTTTCAATATGGTGATAAGCATTATAAAGAAGAGGACGAATTAAATGATTAAACCCTGAGTTAGTCCCGGCTATTACCCTTTCTTTATTACGCTTTAGAGTATTCACTTCCATCAGTAAGGTTCCCGCTTCGGCTACAATATATTTTCCCGGCTCAAAGTACATGTACAATTCTTTACCGTATTCATTGCAAAATTCCGAAAACATGCGGGCGGCCTTTTTGCCGAATGTTTCATAATCAATTTTTGAGGATTCCGGTCTGTACTGCACCTTAAAACCCCCTCCGAAATCAATAAATTTAAGGTCGGGGAAATTTTCCTTTTTGGCAATACTAAGAAGATTATTCATGCTTTCAAAAACTTTTTCCGTTTCCCCAATGCCCGAACCGGTATGTTCATGAAGTCCGACAACCTTTACATTATATTTATTAATAATTTCTTTTACTTCTTCAACTTCCGACATCAGAATTCCAAATTTTGAAACATCACCTGCAGTCATAACATGTTTGTTTTCGCCGGCCATAACATCAGGATTAAAACGCAAACAGACTTCGGAACCGGGATAAATTTTAGCGAACTTCTCAAGACGGGTAATTGAACCGATGTTAAAAAGCACGCCAAGTTTTTTTACCTCAAACATTTCTTCATCGGTTATGTTATTGGCAGTATATAAAATATCTTCCCTGTTATATCCTAGTTTTAACGCAAGCTGAACTTCTCCGGGACTTACTGTATCCAGGTAGGCATTATTTGCTTTTAACAAGTTTAATATTCCGATGTTATAATTTGCCTTCATCGCATAAAGAATTTTAAGTTTCGGCCAATTGATATAATTATAAAATTCTTTATATCTCCGGACAATTAAATCTCCGTCATATACATAAAGCGGAGTGCCGTATTTAACGGCATACTTAAGCATAGTCATTCGTTCCTGCGTATTTATTTCCATAATTTTTCTGATTATTTATATATGATTTTAATTCATTTAGATTGATTTCACAAAACCGGAATAATACATTGCTTGTAGAAATAACAAAATATTTTATTTAAAATTATAACAATCTGCCCAATTCAAAAAGCAGGCTGTCAATTTGACTTTCGGTATGCGTTGAAAACACAACAATTCTTAATGCTCCCGCTTCGCCAGTTCCCATATAATTAATTAACTGTATCGAAATATTTTTGTTCATTAATTCAGTTTGAATTTTATTCATTTCATTAAAGCTATTTAATGTCCATGCGGCTACGGGAACATTTGTATTTTCAACTTCAATTCCTATTTTACTGAGACCTGATTTTAACCGCCGCGCATTTTCCCACAACTTAATTCTCATGCCGGGATTAGATTTTAAAATTTTAAGTCCCGTTAAACTTGCCGCCGCGGCTGAGGAAGGCGGAGGCGTTGAGCCGTTTTGAGTTTGACTGTGTTTTATGTCTTCAATAAATTTTTTCTTACCGGGAATTATTCCACCGAAACCGCCGAAAGCTTTAGACATTGTTCCGCCGAAAAACAAACTATCTGAATTAAGATTAAAATGTTCGCACGTTCCGCGTCCGTTTTCACCAATAACGCCGAGGGCATGCGCGTCATCAACCCAAATAACACCGTTATATTTTTCAATTAATTTTATGTAATCCGGCAGCGGAGCGATTTTCCCGAATATAGGGAATATGCCGTCTGTAATTAATAAAGGCCTTTCACCGGGCAGCAGATTTTTTTTGATTGAATCCTCGAGTCCGTTATAATCGGCATGCGGGAAAGTAAATACGCTTTTACCGCTAAGTTTAGAAGCGTAATTATTACTATAGTGAGAAATCTCATCAATAAATATTGAATCGAAAAGATCCATATTTATAAAGGCCTGCACAGCGGCTATATCGCTTAAGAATCCCGACGCAAGATAGGCAGCGTCTTCACACGCAAAATATTGAGCCGCGGTCTTTTCTACCTCAAGCAGCAGGGGTGTTGTACCGTAGCTGTTTCTGGACGATGAACTGTTAACTCCGTATTTCTTTAACGCTTCAATTGCCGCGTTTATAACTTCATTATTACTATGAAGTTCGTAATAACTTGTTCCGCCGAAATAGGTGTATTCTTTTCCGTTTATTGTTGTTAATGCTCCCGGCGCGCTTTCCATCAAATAACTGTTTTTCATGATTACCGTTAGTTAAAACTCAATTTGTAAAATTTCTCTTTTGCAGCTTTTGTTACCTTTTTGTTATTTAATAAACGCATCGTAAATAATTTCAACCGGATGCAGAGCTTTTTTCTGAGCACCGTCTTTGATTTGATGACGGCAGCTTGTGCCCGGGGCGCAGATTAAAATATCGCTGTCGGTTTTACGTAAAGAAGGGAAAAGAACCAGTTCGCCTACCTTCATAGAAAGTTCGTAATGTTCTTTTTCATAACCGAAAGCGCCTGCCATTCCGCAACAGCCGGAAGGTATTTCTTCAACTTCATAATTTTTTGGAAAAGATAAAATTTCCATTGTCGCTTTTGTTGATGATATAGCTTTCTGCTGACAATGACCGTGAAGTTTGATTTTAATCTTATTGTCTGTAAAAGATTCCTGTTTAATTTTTTCTTTTTTTATTTCCGCTGAAATAAATTCCTCGAAAGTAAATGTGTTATCGGATATTTTTTCCGCCGCGGATTTGAGGTTTGAATCGACCAGATCGAGATATTCATCTCTAAATGATAGAATTGCAGAAACTTCAATTCCTACTAAGGGAGTTTTTTCAGAGATATAATCTTTCAGCAGTTTTACATTTTCATTAGCTATACTTTTTGCGTTTCTTAATAATCCCTTTGTTATAAATGTTCTTCCGCTTTCCAAGTGTACCGGCACAATAACTTCATATCCTAATCCCGACAAAAGTTTAAATGTTTTAATTCCAAGTTCAGATTCGTTAAAATTCGTAAACTCATCAACAAACAGAAACGCCTTGCCGTTGGGATAAACCGCTTTAATATAATTCTTTTTATTTTTCTTGTACCATTTTGAAAATGTTTCTTTGGACATCAAAGGTAAATTTCTTTCCTTGGCGATTCCAATAATTCTATTCGTTATTTTTAGTTTTAAGAACAAATTTACTATCGGAGAAAAACCTGAAATAAAAGAATTTATTTTGGGCAGATACGCGATAAGTCTTGTACGCAGCGGGATTCCGTTTGAATCATAGTAATGCTGAAGAAATTCGCTTTTCAGTTTGGCCATATCAAGGCCCGACGGGCATTCGGATTTACATGCTTTGCAGGAAAGGCATAAATCCATAACTTCGTAAATTTCTTTGTTGTCGAAAGGATTTGCCTTTTGCGACTTGGTAAGCATTTCTCTTAATGTATTCGCTCTTGCGCGTGTTGTATTTTTTTCGTCTCTTGTCGCTCTGTAGCTGGGGCACATAGTGCCGCCGATAATATCAATTTTCCGGCAGTCGCCCGAACCGTTACATTTTTCCGCCGCTCTTAATATTCCGCGTGTGTTCGAAAAATCATAAACAGTTTCAATATTTTTTACACCTTTATCAACTTCGTATCTTAAACTTGTATTCATTCGCGGAGTATCAACAATTTTTCCAGGATTAAAAATATTTTTCGGGTCCCACGTTTTTTTAATTTCTTTACAAAGTTCATAATTATGCTGACCGATAACAATTGGAATAAATTCGCCGCGCAGACGGCCGTCGCCGTGTTCACCGCTTAACGAACCGTTATATTTTTTAACAAGATGAGCAATTTCTTTTGTTATCGTATAAAATAATTTTACGTCAAATGAATCTTTAAGATTAAGCATGGGCCTAAGGTGAAGTTCGCCCGAACCAATATGAGCGTAATAAACGCAGTCAAGTTTTTTCTCTTTTAATATTTCCTGAAATTCCCTCATATATTCGGGCAGATCGACCGGGCGCACGCAAGTATCTTCAATAAACGGTTCTGCCCTTTTATCTCCCGGTATATTGGAAAGAAGTCCGAGTCCGGCTTTTCTTAACGACCATACCTTGTTAACATCTTCATTAAACAGAAGCGGGTAATGGTAGCCGTAACCCTCGGCGCGCATATCGGATTCCATATTTTCAGCAATTAGTTTTATTTCTTCTTCAGTATCACGGGCAAATTCAACAACAAGCAGAGCGGCCGGGTCTCCTTTTATAAAAAAACGGTTTTTCTTCTGACCAATATTAACCTTTGTACATTGAAGAATTTTATCGTCAATTAATTCAACGGCGCCGGGATTATATTTAAGCGCGATTAAATTAGCTTTGAATGTCTCTTCAAGTGAATTCATATGAATAGGAATAACACCTACAATTTTAGGAGGAAGCGGAATAAGGTTTAATTTAAGCTCCGTTGTAAATGCAAGCGTACCTTCGGAACCGGCAAGCAACTTACAAATGTTAAAGTCTTCTTCTCCTAAATCGAATGTATTGCATTTCAGCAGCTGATCAATGGCGTATCCGTTGTTTCGTCTATTAATTTCCTGATGCGGATATTCATTTATAATTTCTTTTCTGTTAAAAGGATCGGATAAAATATCGAACAACTTTTTATAAATTTTGCTTTCTAATGAGTTGCCTCTGCATTTTTCCTCTATTTCATTTTTCTTTAAAGGTTTGAATACAACCTGTGAGCCGTCGCTTAATATTACGTTTGCTTCAATTACATGATCGCGTGTGGAGCCGTATAAAATTGAATGAGAACCGCATGAATTATTTCCAAACATTCCGCCTATCATACATCTTGTGCTTGAAGCAGTTTCGGGTCCGAAAAACAATCCGTATTTATGAAGATAAATATTCAATTCATCCAAATTTACTCCTGGCTGAATTCTTACCCATCTTTCATCCGGATTTACTTCAATAATCTTATTCATGTATTTCGATATGTCTACGACAATACCCGTACCTACGACCTGCCCTGCCAACGAAGTCCCCGCGGCGCGAGGTATTATAGGAATATTATTATCGTCGGCGTATTTGATTATTGTTATAATATCTTCAACTGATTTAGGCAGCACTACCGAATATGGTTTTTCCCTATAAGCGGAAGCATCCGTAGCATAAATGATTTTTGATAATTCATCGGTGAGAATATCGCCTTGAAAATCTTTTTTTAATTTTTTCAGACTATCGGTATCAAGCGGTTTCATAAGTGAAGTTTTTAACTCCCAATAATATCTTTAAATTCGTTTGCAATATATCTTATTTTTTCATCATTTATAGTTACTTGTTTATAAATATCAACAATCAAATCTTTGTTTACTCTTTCGAAATCTTCTTCGCGGGGGAAAATACAAACTCCTCCAAGATCAACAGCGGCGGGGCTAATAAGAATTTTATCTTTCCCTTCTTCAAAAAAGTATGAAGGTCTGTGTTTGATTCTAGGAAAAATAATTACTCTCCAATTATTTTCATAACCGCAAATAATATTCATCATCGGTTCATCAACTTCCCCGTTTTTAGAAAGAAGTTTATAAATAATTTTAAAACTACTAACGAGGGATTTCAGGTTATTCGATTCCATTGAAATAAAGTTTCTTAAATATCCAGTAACAGAAAATATTCTTAAGTCATTTTTTTCATAAACAATTTTCCCATAAACTTCTACAATTTTATCGTACTCATCATCAATTTTCATAAAGCCTTGGTTCCCGGCTTGGAAATGCATATGATCAGGAGCGGAGGCGCCGCATTTTGGACCGTTATAAAAAAGTGTAAATTCATTACCCATGTTTTTTGAAAGCAGAAGCATGTTTTCAAATTCATCATAAATTAATTGCGGCACATGATTAATAGAAGGAATTGTAAAATGTTTCGGGAAAATAGGAAAAGGATTTACAAGTATGATATAATTTCCGTTTGCCTTTACCGCTTTCTGCTCAAGCGGAAGATTTTTAACGCATAAAAAACAAGGTCGTTCTCCTATCGACTTGCTGTCTACCTTTGCAGATGAGGATATTATGCGTCCCGGGTTAAAATGAGCTTCTACCTCAAAGTTATCGAATTCAAATTTTTTAATTTGTACGGAACTTAAACTCTTATAGCCTGCGGAAGCTAATTCCCAATTGTTAATCTGACTTTTAAATAATCTATCGGCCTTATCGCTTAATTTTGTTATGCTAAAATCATCTTCCAATAAAAGATTGTTTTCTTTAAACTCAATTCTCATTTTTGTTTTTCCATTGTCGTGCAAGCACCTCAATAGTTCTTATTCTGTCTTTATAAAGGTTGTATGTATTCTGTTTATCTATTTCAAGCGCGGCATCTGAATTTCCTTCCCATCTTCTGCACATATAAATAGGGTTATAAATTCTGCCTATCTGGTAATCTCTTGAAATCATTAATCCTAAAGCATAATCTTCGCCGTAACTAACATTTGGAATTTTATACTCGCGGATTATGGGCGTGTAAAAAGCGCGAGGAGCGCCTAGGCCGTTTATTCTTAACGCGTTATTGCGGCCGTTATCGGGTGTCCATTCTTTATGATCTATAATTCCCGGGGGAATTTCTTCCAGTTTAAAATTTGTCATCCGGTAGGAACCAATAACCATTGCGCATTTTTCTTTTTTGAATGTGTCAACAATTGTCTGGAGAGTATTTTCATCAGAGTAAATATCATCGCTGTCGAGCTGAGCTGCAAATTTTCCGCACATATCGTTATGCACCGCTTCGTTCCAGCATCCTCCAATTCCCAAATCTTTTCTTTCGGGAATAACATGAATTATTCTTGGGTCTTTGTCTGCGTAAGATTTAATTTTTTCGGTCGTGCCGTCATTTGAATAATTATCAACAATTATTAGATTAAACTTAAAATCCGTTTTCTGCGAAACAACTGATTCTATTGCGTCTCCGATAGTATTGACTCGATTTTTTACAGGTATAACAACGGAGGCCTCATATTCAAAAGTTTTTTCATTAATATTAATTTCTTTAAAAGAAGGTTTTAGAAACGCATTAATTTTCTTTAAATGTTCGGTAACGGCTTTTTCCATTTCGATTTGCACTTCCCTGTTTTTAGGATTAACATAATCGAATTGTTTTGTGCCGCTTTTACGTGTATCAGTTTCAATAGTTGTATATAAAAATTCGGGTATCCTTAATATTTCACCGTTTCTAGACGCGTGCAGTCTTAAATTATAAATACCCGCAAAGGTATATTCATTTTCATTTTTATAAGATTTCAAAATTTTCGAATTAAAGAACAAAACTGAACCGAAATCAAAATCATCTCTCAGACTTCCGATTTGATAATCAATTACAGGATGAGGGCTTAATGTTCCTTCTTTAATCGCGTTATAATTGCTGTAAACCAACGCTGCTCCGGTCGAGGCAATCACCTTGTCAAATCGTTCCAAGGCAAATTGGCTGAATTCATATTTATTATCCTTTGTAAATAATAATATGTTTTCGGAGACCGACTTTTCAATTATTAAATTAATTGTTTTAGTGCTTGTCAGATCTTCAACTTTCAAAAACTCGCATCCGTCAATCTTATCGATATTATCATCTGTCACCAACAAATAAGTTTTTGAAACTACATTGCTTTTCTTTAATAAATCAATTGTGTTTTTAGTGTAATCGGAGCCACCATAAGGTAAAAAAGCGGTAATCATAATTTATTGTTTCCTATATCTGATGTAAAAAATTAGTTAATCATTTTACATAATAAAATATTATCATTATAAAAGATTCCCCTTCCAAAAATAATTGAAAGGGGAATTTACATAACCACATAACGAGGAGTTAAGAGGAATTATTTCATTAAAATCATTTTTTTAGAAATATTTACGCTTCCCGAAGTAAGTGTATAAACATACATTCCGCTTGCTAAATTTGAAGCGTTAAAATCAACCTGGTATGTACCAGAGCTTTTTACTTCGTTGATTAATGTAGCGACTTCCTGACCAAGAGTATTAAAAACTTTTAAGCTTACAAATCCGTTTTCAGGAATTGAAAACTTAATGTTTGTAGTCGGGTTAAAAGGATTAGGATAATTTTGAGAAAGTGAATAACCTGTCGGCAATTCCGCTAATTCTTCAACGCCTACTGAGCCTTTTGTAAATTTATAAAGACGGTTATATTTTGTTCCGAATAATCCAACATAAGCAGTATTTCCGTCGGCGCTAAATGCTAAACCTCTCGGCAATTCATCCGAAGGAGTAGGATGAGGGCTCGGTAATGTAAAACTATCAACAATAGCTTTTGTTGTAACGTCAACGCCGTACCATGTTAAATGAGTATATGGTCCGGTACCTCTTGAGTCGTTTGATACCCATAACAAACCAGTTGCTGGATTCCATGCACTACTTTCAATTGACATACCTGTAAGCATTGAATCGGTCATAGCAAAATCCGAAAATTCATCAGGTCTTGTATAAATACGAACTGTTTGATCGCCTGTAAATGGTGTCCAGTAAATTGCGTTGCCGTCCGGAGCTACTTCCATTGTTCTCGCGATATTAGGAGGCCCGAGAACCGCGTTTCCAAGATAGTTTAATTCAGGATCATACATTGTAATAGCAGATGTTCCGCCGCCTACAACTGGACCAAGAAAGATGGTTCCGTCATTTGCAACTGATGGCGCGGTTGGAGAAGAACCTGTTTCCGTAACAGCATGCATTCCCATACCTTCATATGTCTGATAGTTTATTTTGATCATTTTGCTTGGTCCGCCAGAAGTAAAAAGAATATTCCCGTCGGGGTCTTTTCCAATACCGCGTGTACCGGAAGTACTTCCGCCTTTACCAAGTGTATCAATAGATGTACCGGAATTAATAATAGCTATTGTGTCAACATGAGAACCGTCGGCACTAAATATAAGAATTGGAGAAACTGATAATGTATCACCGCTTGGAGATACCCAGTTTTGTTTATAATAACTGGCAGTCCATATCTTTCCGTCAGGTGTTACTTCAATGCCGTGAGTTCCGCCTTTATAATTTGTATCAGGCCAGGCGCCTTCATATGTCCACTGAGCTTTGCTGGTGCCAGCAAGCAGCAGTAAAAAAACAAACATTGTAGATATTTTTTTTAACATAGTTACTCCATTATTTGTTAGTGATTCTGGTGATTAAAGATTTATTTACTAATTGAAATCCCAAAATTATTTGCCGTAATAAGGCGCGCCGGATTTCTGCATATCAACGCGTATAATTGTCTGAGTAAAATCTCCTTTAGCTTCTCTTGTATAAAAAAGATTATTATTGTTTCCCCATGTAAAAGCGTAAACCGAAGGGAATACTACGCCGGGGTAAAGATTTTCATATGATTTATCGGCATGAACAACAATTATAGGATCTTCCTGATCCGTACCAAGATATAAATCGCCGTCGTTTGAAAATGTGATTGCGTTTACGGCTACGGCAGCTAATCCAAAAGCTCCGGCTATATCAAAATATTTTTCTTCGGCGCCAAGTTCATTTGCCGATACAATGTTGTATCTCCATACGGCTTCTTCTGTATCATTGGTACCCGCGGCGTACAAATATCCGTTAAATACTCTAAGTGCATTTACTGTATAATTGACCGGGAAACTTTTTACATTTTTATTTATATCGGCGCTGAAAATATTATTGCCTTTTCCCGCCGCCCAAATATTATCGTTCTGATCAATATCCAATTCCGTTATAACCGTTCCGGTAGGAAAGGTTACAAATACAGCTGGATTTTTTCCTTCTTCAATCGCAAAAATAGCTCTTGCATTTCTGGCGCCGTAAATGATATTATTTTTTCCCATCTTAAGATCATTATAAAATGTTTCGCCGCCTTTTGGAGCAAAATTAGTTACAGTGCCGTCAGGCGCAAGTTTCATTACGCCCTGTCCTATATTGCTTGAAACAAGGGAGAAGAAAATGTTATTGTTATTATCAATTGTAAGCGCGTAAGGAGTTTCAAAATCCATAAATCCATAATACTCCCCTGAAGCTTCAAGCAGGTTGTAAGATATTTTATTGCTGAAGTTTTCCGAGCCTTGAACCGCAATTTTTAACTCAACATTTTCCTGAATTAAAACAGGCGCTTTTACTACCAGAAGGTTAGTACTAGCGGAAATTACGGTCGCTTTTGCAGTGCCGAAAAAAACAAAATTATGTTCAGGCACATTGGAGAAATTAGAACCGCTTATTGATACTTCGGTCACTCCTGCAAGCGCCGCGTCGGCGGGAACAATCCCTGAAATTACAGGCGCAGTCCCGGCGGGTTCATCTTCATAAAGACTTGGCGAACCTTCCTGATTGCAGCCGTAACAGAATAAAGAAAAAATAATTATTGACAGGGTTATAATTGATTTAAATTTTTTCATATGTCGCTACCAAATAATTTTAACTTTTTCAATTAAGTTTATCCTCAATTTAATTGAGGATTACTTCCCAATTATAATGGGAACAAATTCCCGTTTATCCGGGAGTGAATCAGTACTGACTAGAACGAAAAATTAAATGAGAATCTATGCACATCATCAAAAATACCGAAAGGCTGATATGCATAATCAATACCTAGATTCATTCCAACAAAACCTCGTTTAATACCAAACCCGGCTGTAAAATCCTGTTCATCGGACGGAGATACAAATCCAGCTCTTATTGAAAATGTATTTACAAATGTATATTCGCCGCCGACAAAAATTTGTTCGCTATAATCGCGCGGGTGTGAAGCGTCGACAGAAACAACCAGCGAATGGGTGTTTTTATCAACATCCAGCAAATCAAGAGCATTCATTGAAAGCCCGATTCTGAATGTTAATGGAAGCTGAAAACTTTCTTCTTTATATTTCAGTTCAGTTGAAAAATTTCGTACGCTCATTCCAAAGTTCAAACTTTTAAATCCGGTTCTATAAAAAATACCGAAATCAAAAGCCATGGCTCCAAGTGAATTATCTTCACTTATATAATTTCCATCTTCGGCTTGATCAATAACGCTGCTTCCAAGATCCTGTTTTACATATTTAATATTGCCGCCGACCGCGAATTTTTCAGATAATTCTTTCGCGTATCCTAAACCGATTGAATAAGCTTTCGGCGAGTAATTCCCGACATCAATAAAGCCTTGATCGTTATTCGCGACAACTGTCCCCTGGAATTCGCCGTAATCAACCGATAGGAAAGATAATCCGAATACTCCGTAATCTCCTTCGAACGGCGCGAAAGCTATAGCCCCGTGAATATAATTTATATCGGCTATCCATCCTACATTTCCGACCGTTAAAGAAGTGAAATTTTCAATGGACGCCATTGTTGAAGGGTTATAAAACATTGCAGAAGCTGTTGAAAGATCAACTGCGGTTACCGCTTCTGAAAATCCGGTTGTTCTTGCATCAGTTGAAACACTTAGGAATTTCATGCCTGTCTGGGCAAGTTTTTTATCCTGCGCGTTCAGTTTCAAGGATATAAAACTTATAATTAGAACGATAATAATTGTATAATTTCTCATTTGTTTACCTAATTTTATATTATCGGATAATAGCAAATTTGGCTATATGGTTTTCACCGGTAATTTTATCTGTAATTACAGCTATGTAAATACCGCTTACAATAATCTGGTTTGACGAAGTTACCTGGAACCAGAACTCATCGCCGCTTCCGTTTGTATGTTCGATTGTTTTAATTAACTCTCCGAGTTCGGAATAAATTCTAATAGTACATTGACCCGGTATATTGTAAAAAGCAATTTTATCCTCATCGTCAATTCCGGGGAAACGAATTGTTCCTTTAGCCGAAGCGTTAAAAGGATTCGGAACAATTCTAATATCGCTTAGTTTTTCTCCGGCTTGTCTCTGCAGGTTCGCGGGATCATAAGTTTGTGTATAATATCTTCCGCTTTCTAAACTTCCGGCCGGTGTTGCGGGTCCGGCTGATCTAGGAGCGCTGAAAGCTGTCATATAGTAATAATAGCTGAAGCCTCTGACCAAATCCTGATCGTCATAACTTCTTTCAGATGCGTTTGATGTTTCATAGATTAATTTATAACTGCTGTCAATATTTCCAAGCGCGCGGTATATTCTGAAACCCGCAGGAGGATTAGGGTCGGAAGGATCTACATCCCATTTTAATGTAATTCTATCTCCCCCTGAAAGTACTTCAAAAGTTGTTGGAGGCATTGGAGGCTGAGGAATATTCCAGCCTGCTTCAAAATTTTCTTTTATTCTTGCGAATGTTTGGAATAAAGAATCTCTTCCTTCGAATACAACCGTATTTTTTTGAGTATCTGATATTTGACCGTTTTTATACTGTCTGCCTACCTGTATTTGCCGTTCCCTATTAATTCCGTTGGCAGCCTCGGCCATAACAATTCTTACGCTTTCACCCGGTCCGATTGTGTAAGGACCGTAACCATTGTTAAAAGAGATACCGCCTGACGCGTTGTTAATATTCGGAGCGTTTCTTTGATTAATAAAATCACCGCTGGGCTCAACCGCGTCGGCATGCCGCGGAGTTTTGTGTCCAACGCTCATTAACGCATATTCCTGAGACATTCTATCTTTGTTAAATGAATTTGCGCCGGCCAAAAGAAGCGGGTGATCAGAATTCAGATAATCAGTTGTTACGGGCTGAGAAACGTCATCATTATCGAAAGCATCGTTTCCAGCTAATGTTCTGGCTTGTTTATCGGCGTATACTGTAAGCAAGCCTAAAAATTGAGTTGCGGCTAATCTTCCTACTGTATCTGCAGGATCGTTATAAACAGCAGCGTTTGCATTTAAAGCCCAAATAGGAGCGCCTATATTATCATAAGCGACATCTTTCCCGGGATAATATCCGTGCCATGAAAATTGAGCTCTGAACTGTTCACCCACAGGATCGGGTTTTACACCGTCGCCGCGGGCGTCATTCATTGTATTTATTCCCCAGCCTGTTGCATTTCCAATAACATATCTAGCAGATTGATTTATAGAATTTCTATAAGTCCACCAGAAATAAACATCGTTTAATATATTATTAGGAAGTTCAATTTCGCTGTCGGAATCTGTGTTCCCGGTATTGGTGAAAGTATATTCATAAACAATATAGTTGTCGTTGTACTGCTGGGAAAACTGGAATATTTTTCTCTGCATTGTAATACCCAGTTCGGAATTAACAACGTTATCAATCAGCCTGTCGTATGGAATTGAATTATCAATATCATCCAAATCGACATTTTTTTGGAACGACAAATTCCCGTCCACATAAACAACGGTTGGTTCAAACTTAGATTTTAATTCAAATTTAACCGGGAAGAAAGGATAATTAAGAGGATTTCTTGGTCCAACCGTTACAACTTTAAAAGGAAAATTTTCGCCGCTGGGACTTGTAAAATCTTTAGCGCCAATCCACATTCCCCTTGCAGCCTGCATATCCTGATAATTGTAAATTGCCGGCCACTGCAGTCCAAACTGTTGGCGTTTCTGAAATCCAGCTTCTTCAAGTTCGGAACCAATTTCCGAATACCAGCTATGTAAAGAACCTGCGGACATCCAGACATTTTTAAATTGAGCAAAAGTTTCGTTTTGAATTCCCATAAACAATATTATAAGAACCGGCAAGAAACTTTTATATCGCCACTGGCGGATAAGTCGGTAAAAAACTGAGTTCATTATTCCCTCAAACTTTTTCATATATTTTTTAATTTAAATCGTAATTAAACTTTATTCCCCAATAAATGGCTCTAGGGTTTAAGAATGCTGTATATTCAAGATTCGGCATATCTATATAAGATTTGTTTTTGCGCCATTCTTCTTTTTGAGATTCGCTAGCGTTATCATCCCAAGGAATATAAGGACCGGTTCTATAATCGCCGGGTGTATCATCGCCCGCAATAAAATTATAATTATTACCAAACTGTTTATATTCTTCGGGTAGATGTAGAGATCTCATATAATCATCAAAATCGTTTAAGTCTCTAAATCCGCCTCTATAATCCATATATTTATTATTAAATACATTTAATACATCGGCGAAGAATTCTAAATTTAATGGACCTAAATCAAAAGATTTTGAAATTCTTAAATCAACGTTAAAGTTATCAGCCCATTGAATGTTATTATCAAATCCCGGACTGGTACCGCCAGGTCCCGTCCATGAGAAATACTGTCCGGCTCTCCATGTGGCTAAAATATTAAGACGTAAATCTTCCAATAATTTGATACCGGCAAATTCAGGGCCCCAATCAAGCGGAGTAAAAATATCTATATTCGCTCGTGCGTATGGTCTGGGTGTTGGTTTATTCTGTTCAAAGAAATCTTTGTTCTTTAAATTTTCTCTTTGTATTGCAGGATTTTCAGAATTATCTCTCAATCCGAAATTTCCGGTTGAAGAGACTTGATAAGTATAATTAATAAATCCTCTTATCCAGTTTCCCCTGTTTTTTGTAGCGGTTATTTCAAATCCCCTGATATCTTCGTAGCTGTCCGGTTCAGGAATCTGATAATTAACCGAATTATCTCTACTTGTATATCTTACTAATCTAGGCTGTTCGCTGACGTCTTTATAATAACCGGCGACTCTTAATAAATATTCATCAAATAAATTATGTTCGTATCCAAGTTCATAAGCAATAGTTTTTGGAAGCGGATTATTCGGGTTTGCCAATCTTGTAATAGCTTGAGTAACCTGACTTCTTCTTAACAAATACAAATCTTCAGGAATAGGCATTGATCTAAAATGCCCGTAGTTGAAGAATAATTTGCTGTCGACTGAAATAGGAAACGCGATTCCGATACGGGGACTAACATCAATAACTGCTTTTGTAGGTTCTTTAGCTAAAAGACTATCAATACCCTGAGATAACGCTCCGGATAATGCCGCGTCGTATGGATTATTAATTTCATACCATTCTCCGTTTGCGTCGCTGTAATCAACACGCAGACCTATATTGGCAATCATTCCCTCAAATTCCAATTTATCCTGCAGGTAAACAGCACCTCTAATCGGGAAGGTTGCCCATGACGATTGAGTATTATTGCTTGGGAGAGAAGGTTCAACTAACGCGTAATTAACTCTATTATCGGTATAAATTAATTCAAATCCGGCTTTTACATTGTTAAATTTATCCAGCTGACTGACCAAATCAAATCTTGAAGACCATGTGCTTATTTTACTACTGTCTCTTGAATTACTAAATCCAAGACCCATATTCATTGAGGAACCAATTCCGCTGCTTGTGCCGCTGAAATTGCCGAAAGGAGATTCGTCAAAAAGCACACCGCCGAAGTCATAAATTCTATCTGTATTTCTAGCGTCACCCGGATTTGTATCGTAACGTGTACCGAATTGATTAATTGTAAAATCGTAATAAGTTGTAGGATTTATTACATGTGTAAATTTCAGACCGAAACCGTTTATGAATTTTTGAGAAGGTGCCCAATAGTCGGTAGCGTAAATTCTGGAGTCAAGAAAACTTGCTCCGGATCTGAAATCCAGATCATCGGCAATAGAACCGGGCGATCTAAAAATTCCCGCAGTACCGCTTCTTGAACTTGTTGTTCCCCATTGTTTACCGAAAATTCCTTCAACGGATAATTTCATTCCCTTGCTTACATCGGATGTAAGTTTAAATTGAAAGTTGTAATCCTGATATGAGTCTTCGGACAAAGGAATTAAATACATTTCTCTTGTTGTTCTATAAGAAGTTAAAAATGTAAGTCCGCCTAATTTATCCCCAATAAAAGGAACCGGACCGCTTATGGATAAATCTATATCATAATCGGGTTCTGTAATATCCATTTGTTTTCTGTGCTGCCACAAGAACAATCTTTGCGCCGCTTCGGGAGATAAATCGTTTGTCGGGTCATTGTCGCTTAAAAGCTGTTCCGAAACAGTGTTCCAGCCTCTGAAAGGTTCATATTGTCTTTGTGTATAATCATCCCATTGACCGTTATCAGTACCTGTCCATGCAACTGCATCGTCAATATAAGGCCTTATCCAGTATGAGTCTGGCGAGTTTGCGGCATTACCGAAACTTTTTCTTGAGGCAGGTCTGTATCTTCCCAAAAAAGAAACTGTATATTTTTGTTTATCGCCTTCCTTGGTAACTACATTAACAAGTCCCGAACGTATATTACCGAATTCAGCATTAAACCCGCCTGTCTGTACCTGAATCTCTTTTACGGAAGTAAAACTGATGCCTGTATACGGAGTATTATCCCTTTCATCTCTAAGGGTCATGCCGTTTACTACAAACGCAGTTTGATCGGCTCCACCGCCTCTTACAAGCGGACCGTTTGTTCCCGATAAAACGCCTGCCTGAAGAGATAAAACACTCTGCACGTTTGCTACCGGCAGGTTTTCAATTTCTTCAACATTCAAATTTACACGGCTTGAGGCAACATCTTTCTGCACAATTGGCTGCTGGGCTACAACAACTATTTCCATTGTCTGTATTGATTGATCACTTAATGAAATATCCACAATTGTTGTCTGATCAATATTAACTCTTACATTTGTCACAGTACCGGGTGAGTAACCGATATATGACGCCTTAATTGAATATGTCCCTGGAGGAACATTTAATATCGCGTAATAACCGTCAACATCGGTTGATGCGCCTTGAGTAGTACCTTCTAGAATAACGTTAACGCCAATAAGAGGATCATTTGTTCTGGCGTCTGTAATTGTTCCGGAAATTTTTCCAGTAGTGGCAGCATTAAGCTGTATAAAAGCAAATATTGTAAGAATGGTGAGAAGTAAAAATTTTCTCATATTCGAAATCTCCTAAAATTTCGGAAATGTAGACACTTTTGTTTAATAATTTTGAGCAGATAAATTTCCTGCTTCATAAATCTAAATTCACTTCTAAAGAAAAGAACGTTGCTGACTGTGTAACTGCTATTATTTTATTAACATCATTTTTTTGCTAAACAGTTGAGAACCTGACTGAAGAACATAAACATACATTCCGCTTGGTAAATTTCCCGCGTTAAATTCAACAGAATAATTTCCTGGATTTAGGTTTTTGTTAACTAATTCTTTCACCTGCTGTCCTAAAATATTAAACACACGTAAAACGGTAAATCCGCTTTCAGGAAGAGCAAAAGTAATTGTTGTAGAAGGATTAAATGGATTAGGATAATTTTGTTCCAATGCGTAATTAATCGGAATTGAATTATCAGTAGTTTCTATATCTGTCGTAGTTTGAGTTTTAAATTTAAATACATCGGCTAAACCGCTGAATCCGAATTCGTTTATTGCTCCGACAGACCATGTATAAATTTTATTAACATTTAGTTCATGTGTTATAAACGTTGTATCAGAAATAATTGTATCAATAATAATAATTTCAGGTTCAATTGAAAGTCCCTCTGCGACCTGAACTCTGTATTGATCCGCAAATTCAGTAGTATTCCAAACTAATTGAGGAGTTAATTCTACATCTAATTTTTTATCAATAGGCGATATAAGGATTGGCGCAATCGGGAAACCGGTTGTAAAACTTCTTACCTCGGAATAATCACTTTCACCCGCTAAATTAGAAGCTGTTACTCTCCAATAATATGTTGAAAGACCTTTAAAACCTGTTACTGATTTAAAAGTATCAACAATTGAATTTTGATTAACTAATAAATTAGAAAAATTTTCGTCAGAAGCAATTTGCAGTCTGTTAAAATTTGAATGAGGTGTATCTTCCCATGTAAAGACGATTGTATCTTTTTGATTTAAAGCAAAATTAACCGGGGAAAATATTACAGGTACTGCAGGAGTTTGAACCTGCACCTGAACAACTTGACTCATACTGCTTTCATTATAATTTCTATCCAATGCCGTAACCGCGAAATATGATTGCCCGGTTGTTAAATCTTCTCCCGCTTTTAAGGCGCTATAATTAGTGCCTACTATATTATTAAGATTACTCGAGTTTTCTAAATCTGATTGCTGAACGGAAGGAAAATCAAATTTGTACACCGCGTACATTGAAGCTGAATCGCCGTCTGCCGCCGATGCCGGAACGTCCCACAACAGTCCGTCGCCTCTAATATCGGCAAGTTTACCGTATTTTAAATTCGTTACCGGATTTGGACTAACTTGATCTTTCCAATCCATTACCGGAATAAGAGCCGGGTTTTTATAAAAATCATTTTTTAATGAATCGGCAAAACCTTTTGGATTATCTAAAATACCCACACGTGCCCGGAAAAATACGCTCCCCAAAGTTTTAGGATTTTTTCTATTCGCTCTTATTTGTCTTTGCGCTTCGCTATCTGCCCAATTAGGAATTCTATAAGCCGCTTGACCGGGATAAAAATGTCTGTCATGCGCATAAATCGAATCGGCCCACCACGGCATTAATTTTCCGTAATCTTGTCCGCCGCCGTGGGGCCAGTAAAGCTGAGGAGTCATATAATCAATTGACTGATGCTGAAGCCATGCCATAGGATCGGCATAAAGTTCTTTATAAGCATCAAGTCCCGAAATTCCGGTTGGATAATTTGGTTTCCAGATTCCAAAAGGACTAATTCCAAACTTTACCCACGGTTTCTCCAATTGAATACTGCCGTAAACTTGATTTATAAAAATATTTACATTGTCCCTTCTCCAGTCGCCGAGATTTGTAAAACCTCTCGAAAATTCCGAATAAGTTGACGCGTCCTGGTTGGTAATTTGATTAGGCGGATAAGGATAAAAATAATCGTCAAAATGAATACCGTCAATATCATAACGTCTTACAACGTCCATTATAATTTCAGTATTATAATCGCGTACGTCGGGTAATCCGGGATTTAATATTTTTAGATTCCCGAAAGTTAATACCCATTCGGGATGTTTTTCAGTTACATGATTTGAAGAAATTTGATATGAACCTACATTATATACTGCGCGGTAAGGATTAAACCATGCATGCAATTCCATACCCCTTTTATGCGCTTCTTCAACTGCGAATTCAAGCGGATCGTAATAAGGATTAGGAGCGGCGCCCTGATTGCCTGTTAACCAGTATGACCATGGTTCAAAAGGTGAATTATAAAGAGCGTCGCATTCAGGTCTAACCTGAAAGATGATTACATTAAATCCGGTTTCTTTAAGATCGTCAAAAAGTTCTATTAACTGAGTCTTTTGTGCTTCTGTTGAAAGGTAAGGAGAAGTAGGCCAATCTAAATTAGTAACCGAAGCAACCCAAACGCCTCTGAATTCTCTTTTGGGATTCTGAGCCTGAGTTGAAATAGTTATCGAATTAACAATAAAAAGAGTAATAACTAGATGAACTATTTTTCTCATATAATTACCTGGAATTTAGATTCAATTGAAATTTTAACCCTAAAAACAATTTGTAAACTAAGGGGGGGATTTACACTACACCAATGTGTAGTTTTCTAAAAATTATTGCACTATACGAATAAATATTAAATAATTTTGAATCAAAAAACGAAAACAATGTATGAGAAACGGCAAAATATATTTCTACAATTTTGATAGAATTCTTAACTTTTGACCCTTGTTAACTGCCTCTGCCCTGCTGTGAACATGAAGTTTTTCATAAATACTTCTAATATGATATTTAACGCCGTCGACTGAAAGAAAAATTTCATCTGCTATTTTTTTATATGATTTCCCTTCTGCCAAATAATTTAAAATGGTTACTTCTTTTTCAGTAAGTTTATCGTGGTCATGACTAGGATTAAACTTATGAAAAGATTTTAATACTTTTCTCGCAATTTGCGGAGTCATAGGAGAACCGCCTTTTATTGCAAGTCTTATTGCTTCGATCAATTCTTCGGGAGAAACTGATTTATGAAGATAACCCATGGCTCCGGACTGCAGTGAACCGAAAATACTTTTATCGTCGTCCTGAATTGTAATCATTATTATTTGGGCATTTTGATTTATTCCGCTTAAAATTTCAGCTCCTTTAATTCCTGAAATTCCAGGCAAACCGATATCGAGTAAAATTACATCACTTTTTTTTATTGATTCTGATACAATAGCATCCTCGCATGAGCTGAATGATTCAAGGACAACAAAATCTTCTTCAGAATTCAGCGCGGTTTCCCATGCGGTCCTGGCGAAAACATTATCTTCTATAATTGATATAGTAACCATAATTGCTCTTTTTACCGAAAATGAAAATTTTACAATTGATAAACACTACCCGTAAAGGTAGAAATTAAATTTTTATAGAAAAGTACCATTCGGTACCATTGTTTAAAGAAGTCTTTAATGAATAATCGGCTTTTAACAATTCTGACCTGTTTTTAATATTCACAATTCCGTTGCTGAAACTTTTCTGAGCGGAATCGAATCCAACACCATCGTCTGAAATATAAAAATCTAATTTACTGCCGTTAAAAATAACCTTAATATCAACATTTTTACATTGCGAATGACGCACAATATTTGTTAATGTTTCTTTACAAATACACCATAAATGCTGCCTTTTTTCCATAGGAATTGATTTTGAAACAATGCCTGAAGGCAGATTGATATTATAATTTATTTCTTTGGAATCAAGCAAATCGGAAGCGTATCTATTAAACTTAATTAAGAATTTACCCAGTCCGTCTTCTTCCGGGTTAACTGTCCATATTAAATCTTTAATTTTTTCCTGGGCATCGGCAGAACTTTCCATAATAAGTTTTAAATACTTTGAACTTCCGTTAAGACTATTTCCCAATAATTCCTTTTCAATTGCTCTAACAAAATACTGTATACTTGAAAGCGAACCACCTACTTCATCATGAAGATTACGTGCGATTCTTGTGCGTGTGCGCTCAATTTCAACAAGTCTCTGCAGCCTCATTTCATAGAATAAAAATATTATAAACAAAAAACTTAAGATCGCTATTCCGCGGAACCACCATGTTTCCCAAAAAGGCGGAGTGATAATAATTGTTATTGATCTTTCTGTCTGACTCCAGATACCGTCATTATTAGAAGCCATAACTTTAAGAACATATTTACCGGGATTAAGGTTTGTAAATTTTGCCGATCTTTGATTCGCGTCAACAAATACCCAATCATCTAAAAATCCTTCAAGTTTATACGCGTATTTATTTTTTGAAGGAATGGCGAAATGAAGCGCGGCAAATTCAAAATTTATAATTTTATCCTTATAGGAGAAAACAACTTCATCAAGTTCGTTTAACGGCTTTTCCAACGGAGAATTTTCACCTATCTTAATTTCCTGATCCATTATTACCAATTTTGTGAATACTACTTCAGGCTTATAAGGGTTATCAATTATTTCATCCGGATAAAAAGAAATTAAGCCGTTGGAAAAACCGAAAAACATTTTACCGTCTTTATTTTTAAAATAGATATTTCCGTTTAACTCCATTCCCGGCAGACCGTCTTTAACATTATAATTGTTGAATATTTTTCTAACAGGATCAAACTTGCTAATACCGTCATTAGTTCTAATCCACAAATTACCTATTTCATCTTCCTGAATACTGTAAACCGTATTATCAGCCATACCTTGTTGGGTTGTAAACTGTTCAAAATTATCTTCGGCTCTGTTATATCTGTTAAGTCCCTGATAGGTCCCGATCCAAAGCTCTCCTGCTTTAGATTCATAAATATTATAAATACGGTCGTTAGAAATACATGTACTGTCGTTCGGAATTACCCTGTAGTGTTTAAATGTTTCGTCATTTTCATTAAAGACATCAAGTCCGCCGTATGTTCCAACCCACAGTATGTTTTTACTGTCTTCAAAAATTGTCATTACTCTTGAATCACTTATCGACTCTTTATCTTCTTCAAAATGGATATATTTTTTCAGTTCATTTTTTTGGGGATTAAAATAACTAAGTCCGCCTGCCATAGTTCCGGCCCAAAAATGATTTGATTTATCAATGTAAAACCATTTAACAAAATTATTGCCGAGCGCGGGAGTGCCGTCGTCAGCATATTGAACATTTACAAATTCATTTATTACGGGGTCATAAAAATGTATCCCGTTATAACTTCCTACCCACAGTACTCCATCTTCGTCTATATATGAACTGGAATAAAAAGTACCTGGCGATCTTTCGGAGAAATCATCGTCGCTGAAAAATCTTATTTTTCTATTCCCGTTATAATAATATTTTGATTTAACGCCGCTTGCCCAAAATATTTTTTCAGTAATATATTTAGAAGGAAGAGTTTTAACGTTATGATTAATTGATTTATAATTATCCGTAAAACTTATCTGCTGAAACTTCTTTTTCATCGTATCATGTTTATTTACGCCTGCAATTGTACCAACCCAAAGAACGCCGGTTCTGTCTTTAAATACAGATCTGATTTTATTGTTGTTGATAGATTTAGGATCATTAGGGCTGTAATAAATATCTGTTTTTTGAAAGTTGACTTTATCAAATCTGAATAAGCCGCTGTAAGTGCCTACCCAAATATAATTTTCGTCTTCTAATAACTGTCTTACATTTAAATGATCCGGTTTTACGGGGAAATTTTTATCATTATTTATATTATGAAAAATATTTTTTTTACGGTCGAATAAATTTACGCCTCCGCCGAAGGTTGCAATCCAGAATCTACCGTAATCATCTTCGAGGAATTGCATAACCTGATTGTGACTTAAGGAAAAAATATCGGCGGCATCATGTTTAAAATGGATAAACTTGTTTTCATCTTCATTAAACAAATTAATTCCGCCGTCAAAGGTGCCTATCCATAAATTATTATTTTTATCCTCATATACTGCGCTGGCCATATTACTGCTAATTGAGTTTGTATCCCCCGCAATATGCCTGTAGTTAATAAACGTTTCATTTTTAGGGTCAAATAAATTTAGTCCCCCGCCTAAGGTTGAAATCCATATTCTATTCTTTGAATCGCGGAATAGTTTATAGACAATGTCGCTGCTTAGGGAGCTTTGATTTTTTATATCATGCTGATATCTTTTGAAAATCCCGGTCTTGGTATTAAATTTATTAAGTCCTCCGCCTAATGTTCCAACCCAGATAATTCCGTTGCTGTCTTCAAGCAGTGTAAAAACATGGTTAAAGCTCAAACTATTGGAATCATTTAACTCATTTTTAAAATAAAGAAAATTATAACCGTCAAATCTGCATAAACCGTTTTCGGTTGCCATCCAAATAAAACCAATACTGTCCTGAATAATATCATTCACATTACCCGGTATTAAACCCTGTTCTCTGGCAAGACGGTCGAAAGTAATTTTCTGATTTTGAGCATTGACCTGATTACTGCAGAAGAATGAGGCGGTAAATATAAATAGGAGGAGCGCTTTATTATTTATTGTGAACGTACTTTTCATAAACAAACAACATAATTAAGTTCATAATGCATATAAATATTAAAAAAATGACCGATACTTCAAAGGGGTTTTATTTACTACAGTATCATGAATTTTTCAAATAAAATTAATCAGAGAATAAATTCTTTTTCGATAAACAAATATAAATACATTGAACTTAAAACTACCCGATTATGTAGTTAAAATAAAATTGCATTTTTTATTTTCATAAAGAAACGATTAAAATATTCCCAAAATATCAGCAAAAGTAGATTATAGTTTTTATGCATTTTTAAACATTGCATAAAAAATTATCAGTAATATTTAACAAATATTACCATAAAACAAAAATAATAACGGGAAAATTATGGCTATTAATAGATATGTGAAATTTGTTTTCCTTTTTATTTTAATTTCAGTTCAGGTATTTCCTCAGCATGAAGAATTAAATTTAATTGAGGAAAAACTTCCCGAAGCTCAAAGAGAATTTAGAGCAGCGTGGATCGCTACAGTAGCAAATATTAATTGGCCCAGCAGAAATGACCTTACAACTGAAGAGCAGAAAGGTGAAGCAATAAAACTCCTAGATCTGCTTAAGAACAATAATTTTAACGCTGTCGTGTTTCAGGCCAGACCTCAATGCGACGCTTTATATAAAAGCGATCTTGAACCTTGGTCATTTTATTTAACAGGCAGTCAGGGTAAGGAACCAGATCCATATTATGACCCTTTGGAGTTCTGGGTTGATGAAGCGCATAAACGAGGAATGGAACTTCATGTTTGGTTAAATCCTTACAGAGCTCATCATATTGAAGGCGGCGAAGTAAGCGAATTTTCCGTTGTAAAAGAACATCCCGATTGGGTAGTAAAATTAAAATCCGGTTATTGGTGGCTTGATCCCAGTTTAGAAGAAACTCAAAATTACTCGTTAAGCGTGGTAATGGATATTACTAATAGATATGATATTGACGGTATTCATTTTGACGATTATTTTTATCCTTATCCATCTTATAACGATGATGAAGATTTCCCGGACGAAAACAGCTGGCAAGCATATCTGCAGAACAACGGCAAATTAAAAAGAGACGATTGGCGACGTGACAATATTAATAAATTTATTCAAAGGGTCTATAAAGGAATTAAAGATGTTAAACCAAACGTAAAGTTTGGTTTAAGCCCTTTCGGAGTTTGGAAACCAGGTTATCCGGCTTCTATTGAAGGATTTGACCAGTATGATAAATTATATGCAGACGCGAAATTATGGATTAACGAGGGATGGGTTGATTACTGGTCGCCTCAGCTGTACTGGAAAATCAGCAGCATCGGTCAAAGTTATCCGGTGCTTTTAGGTTGGTGGAAAAGTGAAAATAAAATGAACAGACATTTTTGGCCTGGAATAAATATCGTAAGGGACAATAATGAATTAAATACTATCGAAGTAATAAACCAGATAATGGTCACAAGAGGAATGCTCCCAGAATCACCCGGAAATGTTCACTGGAGTATTGCCCCCTTAATCAGCTATACTGAACTTACAGGTGCAATTTTAAAAGGGCCATATAAAAAACAGGCATTAATTCCATCGACACCGTGGTTTAAAGGAGAAAAACCCGAAGCTCCTAAAATATCAACAGAAATAAATGCCGACAGCGTTTTAATTAAGTGGGAACACCCGGACTGTAAAAATATTTTCAATTGGGTCGTGTATTATAAATACGGCAAAAGATGGGATTACAAAATTTTAACAGCCGAAACCATATCATTTAAAGTTCCGCTTAATTCCGAATATTCATTCATTAATGAAAGCGGCAATTTAACTGAAAGAAAATTCGATTTATCGCATATTGCCGTTTCGGCGGTTGATAGAATAAGCAATGAAAGCAGACCGACTTTAATTGAAATAAAATAATTATCTTGCTGAATATTTTATTAAAATACAGAGAATAATTAAATACCGGTATTTGTTCAAACTAAGCTAAATCATTGTTTAATTACTACAGCATATTTTGAAATTATTTTGTTTTAAATCAGAGGTACTGTGAAGCAGAAATATTTTATAGGATTTGACGGCGGAGGGACAAAAACAAAATGTATTATCACGGATTATCAGCTGAATCCTTTATTTGAATGTCAAGGCGGTCCTTCTAATTTCCTTATAATCGGGACACAAATTGTATCGCAGACAATTCTTGATTTAATATCTCAGACTGTAAACTCACTTAATATTTCATACGATCAAATTGAATCAATGCTAATCGGCACCACAGGCGCGGGCAGACCCGATGACGCGCAGAAATTAAAGAATGACTTTATAAGTTACGCAGAATCAAAAGGGCATAAATTCAAATCGTTTAATGTAGAAAGCGATGCCCGTATTGCGCTTGAAGGCGCATTTTCAGGCAAACCCGGCAGTCTATTAATTGCCGGTACCGGATCGATGATAATAGGAAAGGACAGGAACAACAACTTTTATAGAGCAGGCGGTTTCGGTAAATTTATTGGTGATGAAGGAAGCGGAAATGCTTTAGGCAGAAAAGGTCTTATTCAAATCGCAAAAGATTTTGACGGAAGAGGCGGAAGTACGGAATTAACTAAATTGCTTGAAAGAGATTTCGGGATAAATAATTCATCACAGCTTATTACCGAAGTATACAGAAATAATTTTAATCTGGCTTCATTCGCTCCCAAAGTTATTGAAGCTGCTGAGAACGGTGATAAGTCAGCTCTTAAGATTCTTGATGAAGAATCAGATGAATTAGTTCTGCACGTTAAATCAATGTTTAAAATGATAAATGAAGAAAATATGAAGTTATGTTTAGTAGGCGGAACAATTGCTACGGAAAATTATTATTCGGATTTATTCAAATCAAAAATTAAAAATCTTATTCCCGAAGTCAGTATTGTTAAAGCTGAAAACTCGCCCGCAATGGGTGCCGCATATATGGCTAAAAGTATTTCGCTAAAATAAATATTCAAACGCATATTTATGCTAAGACATTACCATTGGAAAATTCCCTGGAGTATATAGTCTTATGACCAATCAGAAAAAAACATCACGCAACCCTTGGGCCTGGGTTTCTACACTTTATTTTGCCGAAGGACTGCCGTATGTAATTGTAATGTCGGTTTCCGTTATTATGTATAAACGTATGGGAGTATCCAACACTGATATAGCTTTGTATACAAGCTGGCTTTATCTGCCTTACACAATAAAACCGTTATGGAGCCCTATTGTTGACTTGTTAAGAACAAAAAGATTATGGATTATTCTAATGCAGCTGCTTATTGGAGCCTCTCTTGCCGGTATAGCGCTTACTATTCCCGCCCCGAATTATTTTCAGTATACAATGGCTTTTTTCTGGCTTATGGCATTCAGCTCAGCCACACATGATATTGCCGCCGACGGATTTTACATGTTGGGATTAAATAAACGTGATCAGGCATTCTTTATTGGCATTAGGAGTACATTTTACAGAATCGCGATGATTACAGGACAAGGACTTCTGATAATAGCGGCCGGTTATTTTGAAAACTCAACAGGCGGTAATATTCAGTTGGCCTGGACAATAATATTTTCAATATTGGCCGCCTTGTTCTTATTGTTTTTTATCTATCATAAAATTATTCTCCCTTTCCCCGTAACCGATAAGCCTGCAGTTACTCAAAGCGGCTCAAATATTTTTTCCGAATTTATTAAAACGTTTGTTCTGTTTTTTAAGAAGAAAAACATTCTTATTTTTATAAGTTTTCTGCTTATATACCGACTTGGCGAATCTCAGCTTGTAAAACTTGCTTCCCCGTTTCTGCTCGACTCAAAAGCATCGGGAGGATTGGGATTAACAACCAGTGAAGTAGGAATAGTTTACGGTACCGTTGGTATGGCGTCATTAGTGGCAGGAGGAATTCTGGGCGGATTTCTTGCGTCGCGGGACGGATTAAAATACTGGCTGTGGTGGATGGTTGCGGCTATCAATATACCCAACAGTGTTTATATTATTTTATCTCTTACACAAACAACTTCATTCCTTCTTATAAATATTTGCGTGGGCATTGAACAATTCGGGTACGGATTCGGGTTCACGGCATATATGCTTTATATGATTTATATTTCGGACGGTCAGCATAAAACCGCGCACTTTGCAATTGCAACGGCATTTATGGCGCTTGGAATGATGATTCCGGGAATGGCAAGCGGATGGATTCAGGAAATGATAGGCTATCAATACTTTTTTATATGGGCTCTGTTAGCTACTATTCCCGCATTTCTGATTACTAAATTTATTCCGCTTGATCCTGAATTCGGACGTAAAACAGATTAATTATTTTTTTAAGAATATAGAGTCTATTATGATAAAATCAATTACTACCTTATTTATATTATTTTTAACTTTTTTAAACTTACCTGCGCAGGAAAATAATATGCAAGAGATTATAAATATTATCGAAGAAATAAAATCCGGTTTTGCGCCCGATAAAAGAACCGCTCTATTTGACGTAAGTATATCAGGCGGAAACGATTTAATTGTTCTTTCCGGCGAAACAAATTTAATCGAAGCGGAAAATGAATTAATTGCCAGACTTAAAGAAAAAAGTATAATGTTTGAAAACAATATACGCCTGCTCCCCTCCGAAGAATTGGGTGGTAAGGTATATGGGATTATAAATCTTTCGGTCGCAAATATTAGATCAAAACATTCGCATAGCGCCGAACTAACTACTCAAGCCCTGCTCGGCACGCCGGTTAAAGTTCTTAAAAAAGACGACGGATTCTGCCTTGTACAAACTCCCGATAAATATATTTCATGGGTAGATAACAGCGGTGTTAAATTAGTTAACAAGGAAGAACTTGAGAAATGGATTAATGCCGATAAAATTATTTTTAATTCCGAATACGGATTCTCATTCGCTGAAGCTGATATAAATTCAGACCGCGTTTCGGATCTTGTCGCCGGTGATATTCTGATTAATTTGGGAAAAGAAAATAATTTTTATAATGTAGAATATCCCGACGGAAGAACAGCATTTATTGAAGCGGATAAATGCCTGGGATTAAATAATTGGTTTTCCGAAGCGTACCCGACCGAAGAAAATATTATTTCGACTGCCAAAAAATTTATGGGCATCCCTTATTTATGGGGCGGCACATCAACCAAAGGAATGGACTGCAGCGGATTCACCAAAACTGTTTATTTCTTAAACGGGGTTGTTCTTCAAAGAGACGCTTCACAACAGGTTAATACGGGAATTTTAGTAGATACAGAAAAAGGGCTGGATAATCTTAAACCGGGCGACTTATTATTTTTCGGGTTTAAACAAACAGAAGAAAAGAAAGAAAGAATTACGCATGTAGGTATTTATATCGGCAACAACGAATTTATTCATGCTTCAGGAAAGGTAATGATTAATAGTCTAAACCCGGATGCCGCGAATTTCAGCGAGTACAGACTGAAACAATTTATTCGAGCAAAAAGAATTATAAATTCCGTTGACGATAACGGTATTACCTCCATAAAAAATAATAAATTTTATTCGGGAGAATTTTAATGAAACATAACAGGCGGCAATTTTTAACAAGATCCGGAATTATTGGCGGAACTGCTTTAACACTCGGATTAAATACTAATTTATATTCAAAAAATTTTAACATAACAAAGAAGAATGCAAATATGAAATTATCATTCAAACCCTACACGCTGGAATTAAAACACGTATTTACAATAGCTACAAGTTCAAGAAGCACAACCCCGGTAATGCTTACACAGATTGAGTATGACGGAGTAATTGGTTACGGAGAAGCTTCAATGCCTCCGTATCTGGGTGAATCGCAGGAATCTGCGTCGGCGTTTCTTTCCAAAGTAAATCTTTCACAATTCAAAGACCCATTTGAGATTGAAAGCATTCTTGAATACGTTGACGGAATAGCCGAAAAGAATACAGCCGCCAAAGCAGCCGTAGATATTGCACTCCATGATCTAATCGGAAAATTGCTGGGTAAACCGTGGTACAAAATTTGGGGATTTAAAAAAGATACAACTCCTTCAACTTCCTTTACGATAGGCATTGATACCGATGAAGTTGTAAAACAGAAAGTTAAAGAAGCCGAAGTGTATAATATTTTAAAAGTTAAACTTGGACGCGAAAACGATAAGGATATGATTAATACAATAAGATCGGTTACGGACAAACCAATAATTGTAGATGTAAATCAGGGGTGGAAAGAAAAAGAATTCGCGCTTGAAATGATTAATTGGCTAAACGAAAGAAACGTAAAACTTATTGAACAGCCAATGCCGAAAGAACAGATAGACGATATGGCATGGCTTACCGAACATAGCCCGCTCCCCACTTTCGCGGATGAATCGCTGCAGAGATTACCGGATGTAATAAAAGCTCACGGAGTTTATACGGGCATAAATATTAAATTGATGAAATGTACGGGTCTTCGCGAAGCGCATAAAATGCTAACTTTGGCAAAATCGCTGGGCATGCAGATAATGCTCGGCTGTATGACCGAAACATCATGCGCTATTTCGGCGGCATCACAGCTTGCCCCGGAAGTTGAATGGGCTGATCTTGACGGAAATTTATTAATTAGCAATGATCCGTTTGAAGGCACAAAAATAATTAACGGGAAAATTGAATTAACTGAAGATCCGGGAATCGGGTTATCAAAAGCCGCTTCGTATTAAGTTTATAAACCTTCGAGATTAATTAATCTCGAAGGTTTATTTTTTTATCAATTCAAATATTCAACATCCATATGGTAATCCCATTTATCGAAATAAAGATTACCTCCCTTCCATTCAACTTCGCCGCGTTGGAAATCGACGGTTTCACTTCTGGGATAAATTTTAGCGGGATACAAATCTGATGAGTAATCATCATTAACAATAAAATGATATGCGTCCAATCCGCCAAGGAAAAACCATCTTACATCTTCGTCATCAGAATCCGTTAATCCGAACGATTGATCAACGGGAACCCATCCGTAGCCTTCAAGATACATTTCCGCCCAATCATGCAGATTTAAACTACCGGGATGAAGCATCCACCCACTCTGCCATTTGGTCGGGATTCCGTTATATCTTGCTAAAGTCATAAATGTTAATGTTTTAATTCCGCAGTCGCCGTGACCGTTTGTAATGCAGTAGTCCGAAATATTATCAATTGTTGAATATTCTCTTGCGCCTGCCCATGGAATATTGTCATTTATCCATTTGTATATTTTTTTTGCAATTGCAAATTTATTTGTTTCGTCACCTGCAATTTCCTTCGACAAATCTTTGATTTTATTAGTGAATACTATATGAGGCGCTCTTTCAGCAGTAAATTCTTTATATAAATCCGAATCAGTTTTATATGGTTTAACACTATCAACTTGAATTCCTGTCCATTCATTCAAGCCGGTAAATTCTAATGAATATTCAAAAACAGTCGGCTCACCCTTAACGGATTCTTTTTCCAAATAAATAGTGCGCTGCATAATGCTGTTCGGTGCTATTATATAATTACCTGAATTAACCGAAATCAATTTTATATCGGTCTGTCTCTTATAACCTTTTCTGGGGAAAGGCAGCCAGCATCTTATTATTTCCCCTTCCGGCACTGCATCCGCATCAACGGTTAACTTATAATTGATTTTCATTTTCTGCGGTTTCACCAAAGAGACATTTTTATTTTTTGCTTCGTTTATAACTTCGGGCAGATAAGCTTCCAGAAATTCATCAAGTTTGTCTTTCTTGTCCCCTTCAATTTCAATTTTTCTTTTCTTGGCTTCTTTATTAATCCTGAATAAGTTTGTATGCGACCTGTTGAAATAATATTTTTCGCCGTCGATAACCTTATACTCAAGACTTCCGTCTTCTTCCCATTTTTTAATATCAGTTCCGGAAATATCAGGATAATAATTTTTTATATATTCGATTATATCTTTTTCGGTTTTTCTGAAATCTTTGCGGATTCTATCCATTTTCTCTTTTTCAAAATTTAGATTATATAATTCGGTTTCGCTTAAATTTCCGTTAAGAATTATTTCATCAATTAATTTTGAAGCTTTAGTAAAATCACCGTTTGAAATTTTCTCGTTTATATCCTGATATTTTGTCTGGGCTGAAATAATTGTCATAAAGCAAATTACCATAATTAATGTTTTCATTTATATACCTTTATTAAATACCTTTAATTTTTCCCGGCAATAGTAACTCGGACTTTTTATAATTTTATGAAAATTTGTTTTCTATATAAAAGCCAGATCAAGAACAGCCACAATAAAATATATGATACTGCAAACAACAGAGAAGCGTTTATTGGACTGGCAATCGGCAGATAAACATTATTAAATATAAATGTTTTTAAAGCGATTTCTTCACCGTTACTGCCTGTAATTTTTATTATGCCCATCAATTTTGCCATTAAACCCGAAAGAGCAAATACCGTTATTGCGTTTGTTCCGTATATATGAAAAGGTTTTGTCCACCATTTGTATCCTTTAACATCAATAAGCCAATAACAAACTGCTAAAAATACTAATGCCATTCCTCCGGTATAAACTACATAAGAACTTGTCCATAAACTTTTATTAATTGGAAACCAAAAATCCCAAATATATCCGAGAGTCATTAATATATTTCCGTAAAAAAACATATATAATGTTTTTAAGGTTTTATCATCTCCGCTTTTTAACAAATAGCCTGTAAGTACTCCTAAAAGCGCCGTGCCTATTGCGGGAATTGTTCCTAGAATTCCTTCGGGATCCCAGGTTTTAGAGTAACTCCATAAATGCCCGTTTAATAATAATCTGTCAATCCAGGCGCCCAGGTTTGCAGAAGGTTCAAGGCTGGGAGAGCCGACACCGGGAACCGGAATTAAAGTCATCATCCCCCAATATGAAAGGAGCAATGCAGAAATTACATAAACGATATTTTGTTTTTTCACATTTAGGAAAATAATAGAGGTAAAAAAATAAACAACAGCGATACGCTGAAGCACGCCGGGAATTCTAATTGTACTTAAATTAAAAAACGGGAAGCCCGCCAAAAACATACCTACTAGGAAAATACTTAAGCTTCTTCGAATCAGTCTTTTATAAACTTCTATATTGTTTCCGTTATCCCTGTATTTGGAAAGAGAAATTGTTGTTGTAACGCCTACAATAAATAAAAAGAACGGAAATATAAGATCGGTGGGTGTGCAGCCGTTCCACTCGGCGTGTCGCAGCGGCGGATAAATATCTGACCACGAACCGGGATTGTTTACCAGAATCATTCCTAAAATTGTAATTCCCCGGAACACGTCAAGCGATAAAAGTCTCTCTGTTTTCTTTTCCATGGATACTCTGATTAAATTAATGAACCAGTTGACTAATTTGTAAGAATTTTTCTATTCGTAAAGTTTTTTAATCTCGGCATTAGTGAAATAATGAAGCAGTATTTTATCATAAGGGAATCCCTTTTCACCCATTACTGCGGCGCCTATTTGACATAAACCTACTCCGTGTCCCCATCCCGCTCCGATAAGTATAAATTTACCCGGTATATTGTTTTTAATATCATGTTTTTCAATTATAAACGCGGAGCTGTACAAATGTGATTGCGAAAGAGTTTTTCTTATTATTAATTCCTTCCCGATTGTTAATGATTTTTTAGTTCCTATAATTTTTAATTCTATCAGTCTCCCTGATACTCCTCTTTTTATGGGTAATAAGTCCAGTATGCTTCCAAAATCAATTCCCAAATTTTTATTAATCAAGGATGATATTTCTTTTTGGGAATATTCAATTTTCCACCGGTAAAAATCTTTTGTGCTTTGATCAAAATCAACAAGTATCTGCGATAATACTTTTTCATCAACAGTATTGCAGAAAGCGGGAGGATTTCCTTTAATCCATTTAACGGCTTCAATTTCATTTGTCAAATCCAAACCGCTGTTTTTTTCCGCGGGAATATTATCAACAACTTTTTTCAGGTAAGGATGTTCTACGGGTTCCCACACATTTTCGAAATTTTCGGATATCCCCCCGCATGATTTCGAATATCTCGCGTCGCAGATTTTATTGTTATACATTAGAAGCATGCCGCGCGTAAACTCAATAGCTTTCTTCGATTTCTCATCATAAATTTTTGTTATACCCTGGTAGCGCTGGCAATGGTCGTCGGCGCATACATCATATAAATCATGATCTTCTCTATCGAACCATTTAATAAGTTTCTCGTCATTTTCAATAAAACCCGGTGGTGTATTTCCCGATTCCTTTAACTCTCTGCTTTTTTCAATCTGCGCTATCAGCCAGCTTCTTGAAATAATAGAGTGCGCTTTTAATAATTCTTCGGAGCTTGTAGCGCTCATTTCCGAAGAGATAACGCTTGTTAAATATTCCTCAACCGGGATAATATTAACGGCGGTTAATTTATTATTTTCTTTTATAATTTTCAGCGAACCTTTGAATTTCTGATCTTCCTTTTTCTGCCAATGAAATTTTATTCCTATTACAACATCTTTTATTAAAAATGAATCCGCGTTAAAATCAGCAGGTTTAAATACAGATCCGTCGGGGATAATTAGTACGGAGCCGGAATAAATTAATTTGATCAATCCGTCTTCATGTATTACTCTTAATACGCCTGTAATTTCTTTATCGATTTCCTTGCAGTTAAAATTTCCGTCTAATTCAAATACTATTTCATTTTCATTAAGAATTGCAACGCTAACTTCCGGTTCTTTCATCATAATTCTTTACTCATTAAATATTTTATTAAAACATTTATTAAAATTATTTATTCATCATAAAGTTTAGTACAAATTTCATTACTTCTTTCTGTTTATCATAACCTAAGATTGTCTCAAAAGGAAAGCCGAATGCTACCACTCCGTAATTCCCTTTATAAGCGGTTGCAGCGCTTATTTGGTTTTCGGAATATCTAAGTATTGTTTTACTTCCTAAAGTTTCACCCAGCGCATCCGGAGCTTCAACCGCGTATATTGAATCATTCAGATCGGTATTAAATTCCAAATTAAAATCTTTTGGAAAAACCAATTCATTGTTGGAATATAATTTCCCAGTTTTAACCGCATGATCGGTTGCGAGTCTGAACTTTAAATAATTTTTTCCGAATTCGGCATCTTTATGATTATTAGGTTTGTTTCTGAATAAATCGGTGCCAATATAAGCACCCGAGACAAATAAGCTGCCTCCGTTATTAAGGTAATCGGATATTTTAGATTTAAGCGGATCGGGGAAAGTTTCGAATTGCATGCCGTATTTGGTATCCGAGTATTCGGCCGGCCACTGAGTTGTTTTTTCTTCGCCCATAATTAAATCGACAAAACGGTAGCCGTTTAAATTAATCTGTCCGTCCCAAACCGCTTCATCGCTTGCGGATACAAATGCATAACCGTTTGCGGCTATTGCTTTTCCGTGAACATAGGGATAATCAAAAGTATTGCCGGCTATAATTTTGGTTTCATAATCGGCGTAACTTGCGCCGTGTCCCGGCATATCGTCCGATGTCCAATCAAGCGAAGGATTAAAATTATGCTGAAGTCCGGTAAAACATAAATCATATTTATCCGGCACGCCTGCGTCAATATTATTTAAGTAACCGGTAAAGAATTCACTTTTAATATTTGCCGGACCCGATACTCTGTCAAATCCGTTAATAATCAGAACAGGTTTTATATCCTTTCCCAAACTGCAGACGGATAAAATTTCAGAAGGGAAACTTTCTCC